>Ga0123342_1005882_pt1 | contig 17414 bp, 6 predicted proteins | sample Turbeawhitnodule_FD_89960 | JGI IMG/M metagenome (GOLD analysis project Ga0123342, IMG submission 89960) | Root nodule microbial communities of legume samples collected from Mexico - Turtle bean Mexico white nodule | ecosystem: Host-associated > Plants > Roots > Nodule | place: Mexico: Nepantla... | reverse complement strand
TATATTTTTTAATTTATATATAAAAATAAAAAATATATAAAAATATAATAGAAATATTTTTTTTTATATATATATATATATATATATATATATATATATATATATATATATATATATATATATATATATTCATCCACATGATTAAAGATTATAAGTAGAATCTAAAATCTCATTATGCTTAAGTAACTCAATACTTATATTCAATACTTATACTATATTAATTGATATGAACCAAGTGTTGAATTGAGTTTAGAAATATTGAAAGAACTTTGCAACATAATCATGAATCATGCCAAAATGAAGACAAAGAACAAAACATGAATAGTCAAGTTATAGATGAGTACATCCTCTTTATATTAACACTATATAATTGTCAATACTATGTAACTTGGAGATCCATACAATTCATTCTTATAAATGAGATACAAGACTCACAAAAAGTTAGTTAGAATTAAAATGGATTATATTTCAAAATCATTATTTTTGTTGTTAATCAATTAATCATGATAATTGATTATGTTTTAATTGACTAAAATTATTTTTTATAGGCTTGCATTGATAATCGATTATATATTAATATAATTTATTGCTATATTAGTCACATGCAAAACTTATCTATGTTTGCATGAAGAATCAATTAAATGGAAGAATTATTGATTGTATTGTTTTAGTTTAGTTTCCAAAAACAAGTTTGAAACAAAACAATTTTTTATTAACTAATATAATAAATCAAGCCATATATGAAACATTTTCTATAAAAAGTTGTACAAGCTTTCTTTAATTACTTACTTTCAAATCTACTACTTACATTCAAGAACTCTCCAAAAAGCTTTCATCTATGTGAAAACATCAATTTTTCTTAATGATCATATTCAAGATTGTTTGGTGCAATTTTTGCTTTCTTATTCATAACTTGTAATTTTTTTTATTTACAATATCAGGTGATATCCTTTTTTAAAACCTTTTAATTCTTGGTATACATTTGTTTGGTATATTTGTTGTAAACTGTATCTGCATTACTTGGTTATTCTCTTGAGAGTTGTTGAAGAATTTTTTGTGAGTGTGAAAAGAATAATTTTGAATGAAAAAAAGTAAAGAGAGATAAAGGGGAAGCATAACACTACAAGAAAATCATTAAATAAAAATCAATTTTAAAGACAAAAAATAATTAGTTGCTATATTTACTAAATTAGATACTATTTTAGAAGTTAAAAAAATTATTGGTTTTTAACTTAATTTTTATTATTGATAAATAGTTTCTAAATTGATATCTAATTAGCTACTAAGGTTTTTGCTACCAAATTTAGAATCTAAATAATTGATAGTTAAAACCTTGGTAGCTAGTTAGAAACTATTTGTTAATAATAAAAATTAATTTAGAAACCAATAATTTTTTTAGTTTCTGAAATAGTATCTAATTTAGTCAATATAACAACTAATTATTTTTAGTCTTTAAATTGATTTGTATTTAATGAGAGAGAGGGAAAGAGATAATAGAGAGTTATGAGGCTCAAACACTTCTTTTAAATGGCGTATCTGTGTCGGACACACGTATCGGTGTCGACACTCGTAGGACACTTATCGGTTAAGTGTTCAATTCAAAAAATATTTGTTGAACTTTTGAAAATTCTAACACGGTTCTAACACAATTTTAAAAGGTATAAATACAATAATTTTATAAAAACTCAAATTTATTGTATAAATTTTTATTATGATTATAAAAATAAGGAACAAATTATTTTGAACTAGTCATGAAAAATATCTTCCTGCTCCTAAAACATACTTTTGCACATAAATATTTATTTTCAATTTATATAATTCAAAAACTATATAATATATAGATTTGTTTCTCCGTGTCCTACATTTTACAGATTATACGTATCTCTGTGTCCGTATCCATGTCAGTATCTGTATCCGTATGTATGCTACATAGATAGAGAGAGAAGGAGAGAGGGGGAGAGAGAGAGAAGGAGAGAGAGGGGGAGAGAGAGAGAAGCATCTTATAAAGGTGAAAATGAGTTTTGTTAAGTTAATTTAGAATAACATAGTCTATAAAAGCCCAGCTAGGTGAAAATGGGTTGGTGAATCAAGTCCAAAAACTTCGGTCATAGGCTAAATATTTTGGTTCCTACTATTTACACACCAGATTTTCCTTTACACACTCTCCTTTTGATTTTAGAACACTTTCTTCGTATTATTGAAAGTTATATTCAATTTTTTTTTTCATTTTATATTTTCAAAATTACTTCTTACAATGTTAAGAAAGGTATATTTTAAAAATTTCATTGTACAAATTATAAATAAAAATGTTATAAAAATCATATATTCTGAAATCCAAAAAGAAAAAAAAAAGCTTTAGAATCTAATTCTTTTTAATTCCAATACTTTTTTAGAACATATTTCTATTTGATTTTTTTGAAGGAACTTTCTGAAATACTAAAAGTAAAAAATTGTTTATAAAGTACTTTATTTTCTATTTTTATATTAGGTATACTTATAAAAAGTTTTATGCATGAGTAAGTTCTAAATTAAAGATAAATTTCACAATCCAAACTTGTTAAAATACTTTCCCCATTAAAAAATTATATTAGGTTGTTATCTAGTCATCAAACTTAACACATGACATATTTAGCCTAAAATTATTATCCTAATCAATACATGTAAGTTTTTTATTATGTTAATTATAAATTTATGAAATATTCTTAATTTATGAAAGAAGTACTTTGACATTATTAAATTATTCAACAAAAATTAATGAAAAATAGTTGTAAGATTATTATATAAAAAAAACAGCTGTCAAAATATTACAATTAATTTAAATACATTTTTTAGATATATAGAAAACCCATGTACATTTATTATATACAATATGTGTTTAATAATCCTACCAACAATAGCTGATATAATCTTATTTATTATATACAATATTTATTTAATAATCCTACCAACAATTGCTGATATAATCTTATTTATTATATACAATATGTGTTTAATAATCCCACCAACAATAGATATAATCTTATTTATTATATAAAATATTTGTTTAATAATCCTACCAACAATAGCTGATATAATCTTATTTATTATATACAATATTTGTTTAATAATCTACCAACAATAGCTGATATAATCTTAATTAATGTCGAAGAATAACCTTGACTAACAATGATAAAAAAAGTAATATCACTCAATAAACATTATTCTTTATTGACATTGACTATGAATAAATAATCGTTTAACGTCTTTAAAAAAATTCTAATATTGACCAAAAAGTTTTGACCATATCAACAAAAAAAAAACTATAACCAGTCTCAGCTTAAAAGAAATCTCTAGCCAATTTCTTCCTTCACCTCCATATTTTCTTTCTGCATCTCCATAAATATTTCAATTCCAAAATTATCCTTCAACAAAAGGTACAGCAGATTTACTTATTTATTTTTGAATTGTTTTATTTTAATTTTCAAATGTTAGTCTCCCAAATTCTAAAAATTTTAAGTTCAAAAATACATTTTTAACTGTAAAATTTGGTTTACAAAATTGTATTTTGAATTTAGAAGGTATTTTCTAATTTAAAAATACATTAAAAAAAATATCTTATGATCTCTATAATTTGGAATACAATTTTGTATTTAAAATTTTTGGAATTGTAATCCGGATTTTAAAATTCAAAACTTTAAAATTTAGAAAAAAGGGAAGAGGAATGTCAATGAAAAAAATGAAAAAAAGGACAAAATTGTCATTTTACGTGTTTTTTAAAAGGTGTAAGATGAAAGCATGGAGATGCGGGAAGAAATTGCCAAATATCTGTGGTCATTGAAAACAAATCTATAAACCCTTGACCTTAGGACTTCTTCCTGCAGTCACATTATTACTAACTGCACACCCTTTATTAACAAAAACATATCCTCCTTCACTAGATCACCCATCTTTGCCGTCATCCTGTTTCCATCATTGTCACTATTACATTATTGCCACTACACCTTTCCCTTTGTTCTTCATTGCATTTTTTAGGAATAAAGAAAAAACAAAATTCATTCTAAAAAAGTCTATTCTGAAAAATTGAAATGAGTTATTCAGAATGTTCTAAACAGGTTGTTCTGAAAAATATTTAAAAAAATTGATCGAAAAAGTAAAGTATCACATATTCTATAAATATTTTCCATTCAAAGACTCTATAAAATAGTATAAGAATGAAACAAGAGAATGGACAAAAATTGAGGTTTAGGCCTCATTTGATTGAAGACCTGAAATCAAGCCATGAGACAATGTCATGATGTACAGCAAATATTGTTTCATCAGGTTCACCTTCCAAAATGCAGTGGTAACCACCTTCATACAGCTTTAAACTCTTATCTTTGCTTGCTGCTTTCTCATAAAGAAATTTACTCACTAATGGATCTGTCACCTTATCTTCTGCTCCATGAAGAACCAATAATGGTGCTGAGACCTGCAATCACCCACAACAATTAAATGCTTCTCTTATTCTATCCAATTGGGGTTTTCTTTCAACAAGTTTCTCCCTCAACATTTCTAAAACAGAAAAATAAATGAAACAAATTGAACAAATTTCTTTGCCAATGTAACTTCTCCAAATTTTTTAACTTCTGCATAAATGACTTTTCTTCTTATCTAATGTCCTTTAGGAGGTTTTTTTCCCAAAATGGTGTAATTCCATTTGATATTTACTGAAATGGGCAAATTTTTAGAGTTGGACAAGTTTAGCATATGGATAACGACTTCACTGGAAGTTATATAACTGAAGTTGTACATGTCAAATACGAGTTCAGTTCAGTTCAACAGCGACTTCAGTGAAACTTGGATCACTGAAGTCATACCTCGCAAGTACAAGATCAGTTCCACAGTTTTAAATTAAAACTGTACTAGTCATGTACGACTTGTCCAATTTTAGAATAATTATTTTTTCTCTTTAAGGAAATATTAGATGGAATTACACTATTTATGAAAAAAAAACCTTTAGGATAAGTCTATCCATCAGGACTTTTACTGCACACATATATATAGAGAGAGAGAAAGTGAAATAACCATTGGATAAACCCAACTTATATTAAGTAAGAAAATAACTAACCTTGTGAACTTGTGACTCAATTTCTTTTGTGGTTCTTAAAAGCTCCATGCCAGTTCTAAGACGTGGATTATCATCATAACAAATAACATTGTAAACAGCCTGCAAAGAATTAGACTTGAAGAATAAAAATGTTTGTAACAGATTAATTACATGGAATTTTAGTTTTTGGTCTGTTTTGGTAGCATTAATTAAAGGAGGGGGTTGGAGGTTGTGAAGCTGGAGACAGTGACAACATATGGATATTATATTATTCATTTCCACAACAAGGATAGTGATAATTAATAGACGTTGCAACAAAACTATGAATTATTGGTTGAGCAGAGGGTGAAGCAGGGAAACACAAATAAATGACATGAGTGAGAAACAATGATAAATGCTACTATGTTTTAGTTTACTTTTGAGCTGACCAATGCTTTTGACTCCACAAACAGACAAATAAACAAAGTTTCATTATGAAAAACACTGTTGTAATCACTCTCATAGATATCATCAATGTGTGGCTGTTTGGTAACCCTGCACATGAAGAAACCTGTACAAAGATACTTTAAGGTGCTTAATGGCACCCACATATTGGAAGCAAAACATTAAATTCTGATCAGATGATAAATGTATAGAAGAGTTACTCCTCCCTCTGCCAAAATAATTACAGTTTTAGTATCTCAAGATAACTGTTGTTCTCACTTTTTAACAAGATATTCCAAGTATCTCTTCCAATATTGAACTCTAATAAATAAAAAGGCTTAATAATGCATTCATTGAAATTAAGAAAGAGAACAAGGATGTTTTAGTAAAATTGTACCTAATAAATACTATTTTTCTTGGAATGCGTATTTTTGTTTGTGGATTGTTATATACATATGTTGTTCCTTGACTGATGACCTTATGTTATCATGTTAAGGATGGTGAACCTCGTATATATTGTTCGAGATCCCACATCGACTGAATATAAGGATATTTCATATTATATAAGTGGATGCAAACATATCTTATAAGTTTGTTTTATAAAATTGAGTTAGACTTAAAGTCTACTTCTTAATATGGTATCAAAACCATTTAAAGTCTATACTAGCAAAAGTTTGTTGATTATTATATACATATGGTTGTTTCTTGACTCGTGACCTTATGTTATAATGTTAAGGATGGTGAGCCTCGTATGTATGAATATAAATTTATATGCTCATAGAAACTGCTACTTCAAACAGCATAATTGGTTATAATGTGATCATTTTATCAAGTGGATAATATGGATATGCTAGTAAGTGAAATGTAAATGACGATCATGATATAAATGAGTTTCCAAAACGACAGTTCAAGGCACTATTCCATTACAATGCACTTAGGGAAGTTTCTGTAACACAAACTGTGGCTGTACTTTCCTACTGTTAAAAACAATTAGGAAGTGCAGGACATTTTCATAAAGAAGCATGAGATGGAAGAGAAACTGTTAGTTATTTCATTATATAAACACGCAATAACTAATGATTGCAAAGGTACCAACCAATTTTCTCTTGCTAGGTTCCCTGAAGAACAGCTCATCTAGTTCTTGGGTTGGGAAGAGCTTTGCCTTTGGCATCACTTTAGACAAAAGAGTTAACACCTTCATAACTGCATCTGATGGTAAGACGTCATCTGCAATCTTACCAGAAACAGAAGATCGGCAAGTCATTTTTTTATCTAACTATAAAGTAAATACAGCCCCAATTAGAGGGGGAGAAACAAAATATAATGTAATGTGTACCAATTGACTTATGGCATTTTCGTCTAATGAATGTTTAGAGATCATGAAAGAGCATTATCCTTGTTTGAATAACATTAAAAGTTTTACATGCAATACTTTTCACTATGCGAACCAAAGAAAGCTTCATTTTCCTCTTAGTAATTCTCATGCTTCACAATGTCTGGGGACCTTACTTGATACTATCTATGCATGGTCATAAGTATTTTCTTACTACAGTAGACATCATACACGTTACACCTGGGTATATTTGATACATAATAAAACTGAAACTCGTATACATATCACTAATTTCATAAATCTAGTTGAAAATCAATTTAATACGCGTGTAAAAATCACTAATACAAACAATGACATTTTGTTTTCCATGCTTGATTTCTTTAACTCAAGGGTACTATTCACCAAAATTCTTGCATTGAAACACCCCTGAAAAACAATATTGTAGAGTGCACATCAACATTTTCTCAATGTCACGTGTGCACTTTTATTTCATTCCACTTTACCTCACAGATTTTGAAATTTGCCTTATTACATGCGACTTATCTTATTAATTGCATTCCCACACCTTTTCTAAAAAAATACATCTCCTTTACAAAAATTGCATGGTCATCCGTGTGATATTAATATGCTTAAAGTCTTTGGCTGTCTCTATTACATCACCACTATCAACCCAAGAGCCCATCCTTGCATTCTTTTAGGTTTTCTTCCTAATACCAAAGGCTATCTCACCTATATTTAAATATTCACAACCTTACCATATCTCACAATGTCATTTTCAACAAAGATCATTTTCCCTACCTACATCACCAACACAATGAATCTAATCCTAGCACAATCTCTTCTCTATCTTTCACATATGATAACTAAACCTCTTATCCACACCATTGAAATCATTGATATATCTTCATTCAACTACACCCCATAACTCAATCACCATTCATCATTCTAGCCAACCACCTTCATCATTCTAGCCAACCACCTTCATTTTCAAAGGATTTTGATAGCATTCTTGTGTCAACTTGCCTGAGTCCAAATCCAAGTATTTGCTATCCTATTGACAAGTATTTGTGTTCTATTCATGTGTCACCCACGTATCATCATTTATTGCATCTGTATCCACTATCACTGAACCTATTTCATATGATGAAGCCGCCAAGAGTGATTGTTGGCTTAAAGCCTAGAAAGCCAAGATAGATGCTCTTCAAGCGAATCAAACTTGGACCCTCAAAACTCTCCCACCTCACAAAACTTCTATTGGATGTTGTTGGATATATAAAGTAAAATACAATGCTAATGGGACTTTAGAACGATACAAAACGCATCTTGTAGGAAAAGGCTATACTCAATTGGAAGGCTTGGATCTTCTTGACACTTGTTCCCTAGTAGCTAAGCTCACTAGTGTGAGGCTTCTTGCCCTCACTGCCATCTACAATTGGCATCTTAAACAATTAGATGTTAATAATGCATTCTTACATGATGATTTAAATGAAGTTTATAAGAAATTGCCTCCTGGCCTACATCCAAATCGTCCCAACTAAATTTGCAAGCTTCAAAATTCATTATATGGGTTAAAACAAACTATTGGCCATGTTTTGCTTGTCTTTCTTCTTTTTTCATTGAGCATGGTTTCTTTCCGTCCTTCACTGAGACAACTAATCTGCTCTTCAAATAGCAGCAACTGAAGTTTTTTATGAACATACAAGCACATAGAAATCGATTGTCATATTGTTTGTGAAAAAGTTAATTCTGGTTTGCTCAAGCTTCGAGTAACTTCATCACACCAACTTGCCTACATCTTCACAAAGGCTTTATTTCCTACAACCTCTCAATATTCTGTTAGTTGCACTGTTATAACAGTTGTTTTACTTTTATTTTTGCTTTGTATAAATACTGTATCAGTCATCATAATAATGTAAGCAATTAGCAAGTTGTTTCTTGTTTCAGCAATGCTCCATTCTGTTATCCATTTCTGGTGGGTTGGACTCTTCTTTTCTGGTTCCTATGCCTCACCGGAGATGGAATCTTCCTTCCCTTTTCCTTGGAGGAAGCAGTGGACAGACTGAGTATTTCAGCTGCCGATTAAGTTCTGGCCCCATGGAATATAGTTCTGGCCATTAAGTTAGTAGTCAGTGATTGGAAGTGGATTTGTATCAGTCAGACTGGGTACTTGAGTCCCTGATTTCTTGTGCTTGTCTACCATGGTGACTCACTTTGCTGTCACAGTTCAGGTACCGACTCTGATACCATGTGAAAGTGTTCATTCCCTTATAAAAAATGTGTGATACAGAAGGCATGAGCAGCCTTTAGGGTACAACCCTAATTAGGGATAACAAAGAATCTAATTTACAGAAAAGGAAAGAATTCAAAATTGCTATGTACAGTGAAGGATATTAGTCCCTTAATTTTGGTTGTACAATTAATCAGAATATTTCCTCTGTTAATTTAGGAATCAGCCAGATGTGGGCATTTCTTGGCTTGATATCTCAACAAGTACCCAAGCATTTCAACAACACACCCTCAAAAGTTAGCTACTAAAGGCGGGCAACCAAACATTTAAGTACCGCGCCGAACATCTCTCATATAACTTTTATAAATTCCTACTTTTAACTTACAGAAAAACTTATTTCATGTTTTTTTTTCTCTTCTAGAAGTCTTCATAGAGAAGTTTGTCCAAATGGATCCTTTATCTATGTAGACCACAAATAGCTTTCTTTAAATATTGCTATGTGTCTTTCACAATCCTCATGGAAGTACCCAAGCATTTGGATAACCCTCCCTCAAAAGCTAGCTATTAAAAGGAGAGAACCAAACATTTAAATATTGCTCCAAACATCTCATACTATTTGATGTGAAATTAAGACACCTCATAATATTCAAGTCCCCATCACTCGATATGGATGAAATTCCTCATTCACATCTGTTAGGTGTATATTGTTTCTTCTAATTCACCAAAAATGTAGGATACCATTTCTTTATAGTTTCCTAGAGTGTTCAAAGGCTTGCTGCAGAATCAAGCAAGGTATTGATTTTCCTATACCACAATTTTAAATATTTTCAATAATTGTTTCTAGTTTGATTGTTATCTCACTGAAGGGACAGCTTTCTAGTCTCAGAATATTCATTCTTTAACTAAATCCTAGTATGGCATTCAATACACACACATCAAATCTAGGAAAATCCAGCAAAGAAGAATATTATCCAAAAGTCGTTGCTTTATAACTTTGCATATTTTTTTGTATAAATTCAATTTACACCATAATTTTCAGATATATACTTAATATGAACATCCAACGAAATATGTGCTGTGCTGGTAAAACTGCTACAATTGACTTAAAAATGAAGTAATAGTAATCTCTACGTGGTTCAAATATCGTAGCATAGTTGAATAGTAAACAACATAAAAGGTTAGGAAAATATACTTTTAAATCAGGTCGATACATGAGTAAATCTCACAGTTCTATGAAATATATTACATTTTTATTTATATTTCATCAGAGGCATTGAAAATGGCATTATAGTAGTCCCTCATCTTTATTAAAGAATAGGATTTGAGGGAGACACTTCACTTTAGAAATTAATCCTGACCATACTTTTTACTTGCCAATGCCAACAAACAGAGATCCATTTATATCAGTGTTTTAACATAGCAATGACGTTGTTTTAGCTTGCAGCTTGCATCTGCAATGAAGCTTGCAATATTGCAATTCTTGTTGTCTTTATAATTTCATCACAACAGAAACTGTCACTGCATCAGCCTTAATTGCTTGTAATTGCAGTATTTGCTTAAAACTCATGAGTAATACCAACACGCACTTTTCAGGGTAGACTTCTTTTATAGTTTGGAATAATCATGATAAAAGAATAAGCTGAATCATACTTTGAAAAATAAAGAAAACTAGCATCAATTGAAGTACAGAAGCATGAGCTTACTTTACACATTGGAGCTACAAGTATCATTCCATCCCAATTATTTGGCTCCCTTAAATGAACTTTAAGAGAAACTGCTCCACCCATTGACTGCCCCAATATAAATCGAGGCAAGCCTCTCAGATCAGGCCTGGCTGCCAATTGAAATACAATACATAATCAATAACAACATTTCTTTTAGCATGAAAATCATAACGACATTGATCAATATGACACCAGGGATACTGAAAAGTGAAAGACACACCTTTAATTTTTGTATAATGCTCTATAACATCATCAACCAGATAATCAAATTTTGGAATATAACCATGCAAGCCTTCTGAAAGACCAAAACCTGGATAGTCCATTGCAAAGACACCATACCCAGATGCTGCAATTCTCCTGGCTATACCTGAATACAAAATCCAAATCCTCCCAAAATCAGAATCTTATTTTCCCTAGAAACATTTAGGATGGCGTATACCGTTACAAACCTTCAAAAAAGAAGGTGCAAGTATCACCATATCCATGACAGAAACACACAGAAGCCTTGAGTGGAATCTCTGGCCTTGGCATCCAGCTTTTGCAGAAAATTTCTAATCCCCTTGAATTCGTTTCATACCACTACTCGTCAAACAAAATAAAAAGTAAATAACATTTTCTAGCAAGGTGACAAAGAAGTAAAAGGAAAAAACTTCAGAACATCAACATTTTCATGGATTTTTTAAAATAATAAGGTTAAGCAGAAAACCTTACTTCTTCAGTTCTGATCCCAGCAGGAGCATTCTAGAAACAGAGGTTAAAACATCAGTCAGTTACCGAGTCTTGAACAAAGTACTACTCATACCCATTAAAGGAACACTAAAGGAGTTCATAGATAACTTGATTCTATAAAGCAAGGCTTTAACGACCTTTAAATACAACTCGATGAGCATTTCAAAACAAAAGAAAATAATTAGCCTATGAATAAATTAAAAATACGCTTTTAGAGCAGCCATTTTAAGAGAGTTTTTACAACTTAGCTTATACATAGAGGGTATGTTTAGATGATTTGTTCTATAAATACTTCTAGAAGAAGAAAATAAGAAGAAAAATGAACGAAATTTCTCTTTAAACTAAAATTTGTAGAAGTTCTCTTGTATTAGCTTCTCCTTTTCAACTTAAGTACAAGCTAGCTTTAGCTTACGGAAAAATTTATTTAATTTTTTTCTTATGTTCTTTTTCTAAAAAGTTTCTATGAAGAAATTTATCCAAACAAGCTCAAACTAATTTTGCTTATGGTAAATTAACTTCATTGTTTCTTTTTTTATATTCTCCTAAAAGTATTTGCGAAAATATTTATCCAAACACAACTTAATTAAAGGGCTGCAACTGCAAGTGTGGCAACAATGTCGAGGTTTCCAGGTCTACCTGAGTGAATCGCAACTCAACCACATTAACCACATTTGTAAGCAAATTTCCACAATCCTAAGGGTCACAACCACAGTTTAAAACCTTAGGATAAAGATACAACTTATGTTACCACAAGCAAAGCAATGATAGTTAAAAACTTCACTTTCAAATACCAAATAATATACTAAAGATACAAACAAAAATGTAAACATCAAACTTCATTCAATTAAAACCTTTATCTACAAGATGTTTGGATGGATCTCTAAAGACAAACATAAAGATAAAAAAAAAATGAAACAAGTTTTTTCATAAATTAAAATTAGCTCTTGTATAAATTAAAAATACAAATTTAGAGATAAGAAAAAATCAACAAACTATAAAAAAAAACTAATTTCAATTATTTTCCTATCTTTATCAGCTAAAGGAGTTCTTCCAAAATACTTATCAGTCACTCTGTCAAAACTAAACTAACCTTGAACAAGCAATGATCCAGCTGCTGGTGCACCTCGGTGAAAGCATCGCGGACCCTTCTTCGAGTGTAGGCAAAGTCAAGGTTACGACGAGCTATAGCGTTCAACTCATCGCTCAGCCCTTCCAAAGGTGCCTTTCTCAGTGCTCTCACCGTTAGTGTAGAATTCTTGGGCTTGATTGAAAAGGGTGGTTGATGCTTCAAAGGGTGGCTGATGGGTTTGTGCATAAAGGGTGAGTTGAGGTTCCTTGATCGAAATCTGAAGGGCACAGAGAGTTCCATGGTGATCGAACTTTAACAAGGGTGTGTATGGGATCACGAAAACGCTTACAAAAGAACAAAGTTGGGTTTTTTTTATAGTACTAATCGTTTTCATTGCAATTGTAGTGAAGGGTCAAAATCCCAAAGTGAGCATTCACGAAGCAGCGTTCTAAGACCACACTCCATGTTACCCAGAAAATGGGCACAACAACGCCCACTGTTCACTTTTCTCGCCAAATTGGGGTCGGCGGAAGCATGCCTGTTGCACGTGTCTAACGTGCGACTATGTTGGCAATGTATGTTATTTTATATGGACGGAATTATTTTTATTACGAAACACATTTTATTAAATGGTTTATTAAAAATTTGTGGTTAGTTTATTATTTAATATGTTCTCTTAATTAATTCTAAAACATGCATTTAAAAAGTGGGTTCGATAATACTTTTTGTATTTTTTAATTTATGTCATTAGTGTTTTTATAGGAGTTTAATTATAATTTTAGTCTACCCAGAATTCTGGACTTAGTCTCTCTAATTAAACTTTGGGATTGGAGTAATTGTGATTTTGATTTTTCAAATTTAAAAAGTATTTTTTATCTCTCAAAATAAAAAATTATGATTTTAATTTCTACATATCAAATTTTAGCAACTAAAAACATTATTATAGTATTTTCTGGGAGACGATCTTAGTATTTTCATCATAGAAAAACTTGCCTGAATCTCTGATAAATTATTTTTTCCGAAAAATAGCCATCAGTACATATTTAAGATTTTAATTCAAAAATTAAAGATGAAGTATGTTTTTGAGAATATTCAATATAGTTACATATATTTGTAATTTTTATTTAAAATTATTAATTAAAATAAAATAGTTTTATGTTAGTTTATTCTAATTGTTAGTGCTCCCTTCACTTTCTTTTTATTCAAAGTTCAAAGTCAAATAAATGGTTCAAAGAAGTTATTTCAACTTATACTTCTACTTAATTTTATGTGTTTATTTATTGGTCGGTCCACACACACACACACACATATATATATATATATATATATATATATATATGATTTTGTTCCCGTATTTTTGTCGTCCAATAAACTATTCAACTCGGATTTTTTTCTTTCAATTCACATAGTATAACGTGCATCATGATATCCTTAGAAGTTAAAGAATTTTCTAAGTAACAAAATATACTTTTACCATATGATGTATTTTTCTGGACTCTGATTGGAAACATGCATATAGTTGTTGGATGCATGAATATTGATAACTTTTATTTTCATTCCACCCCAGTGAAATTTCAAGGTTGTTGAAGAAACTCTTAATTCTCTCTGAAAGAAAGTTTCTTGAGAAGGAAACTTAAGAAAATATTATTTCTTTTTGTGACTTTTAAGATAAAGAGAGTGCTTAAAAATAATGTATATCTTATAAGTAAATTTTATAAAAAAGTAAGAAAAATTATTTATAGAAGGACATAGAAATATACAAAAATGCTTGATACCTTACACTCCAATAAATATTAATATTTTAATTATTTATAAAAATTTATAATTTTTTAAATTTTGAAACATTTTGCATTTTATTTGTATTTTCTTTCATTAAGAAAATTTTTATTTTTTTAATTATAAATATTAATATTTATTTTAAGTGTAGGATGGAGCTGGAGTATCAAAATATCATAACCCTAAAATATAAATATAAAGACTTTTTAAAACTCATTCCTTCAATCTTAAAACTTATTTTATCGTTTAAAACTAGAGTCCAGAAACTTTTTTTTTATTTCATTTAGAAGGAAGAATGCTTAATACTAGCTAGTCTTGTGGGGGAGAGGAGACCAAAAAGCATAGGTAATCAATCACCACATATGTGTGTTTTAATAGACTTCATTAGTCTTCAAACAATACATTAAGTTTTGCAAAATTACTGGAAAACAAATTCTAAAATAGATGAATTGTAACAATGAAGGTTTCGATATCTGACAAAAATGTTCAAAATCTACCTTTTAATAGCATTTATTGGTTGCAAAGATTATGAGCACAACCATCTCAAATTGGTATCTTCTTTTTCTTTTTCTTCCAAGTCAAAACATCTATATATGTGTGTGTGGAGTTTTGAAGATTATAACAGGTGACTAAGAATTGTGAAGTATGGCTTCTTCCTCCACATTGCAATTCTCAAATCTCATATCTCTCGTTTTAGTTTCATTATTTTTGAGTGTTAAAGGAGAAATTTCGAAATCATGCAAAACATACGAGTGTCCCACCTATAGTGTGATAGAAGAGGGCAAGGATTATGAAATTCGGAAGTATGATTCACCTGTGAGAATTTCCACCTCCCCAATTCACGACACTAATTTCGCTCGAGCTACAGGAACTGGCTTTATCAAGTAAAATCTCATTTTTTTTCATTTTCACTTTTGAATCATTTTTGCATGAGTAACACAGCATTGGTAATTTTCAGGCTATTTGATTATGCCCGTGGTAACAACAACGAGCACAAGAAAATAAAGTTGACAGCACCAGTTACGAGTGAAGTATCTGTCAGTGATGAGTCTTCGGTTGTTGTGAGCTTCTTTGTGCCAAAAGAGAACCAAAATGACCCAACTGGAGCAAATGGTCTCACAGTTCAGAGATGGAATGCTTCGTCTGTAGCAGTGAGACAATTTGGTGGATTTGTGAAAAATCCAAAGGTTGAGAAGGAAGTTGATCTGCTAAAGGCTAGTCTTGTTGGAACAAAATGGTCTGCCACTACTCCAAAAAGTTACATTGTGGCACAATACGATCCACCTTTTACGCTTTTCGACAGAGTCAATGAGATATGGTTCTTGTATGAATGATCACACTCAAGATCCTGTGGAATAATCTAGACTAGACTAGAAAATTTCTCCTTCTTATCTTTTCAAATTAGTAATGATGTCATAGATGAATCTTGCATTGGTATATATGAATAAATATGGGTTTTGATGATACTTTTATAACAATTTTATGGGTGTATAAACTTTAAACTCATACTTCAAATTTTAAGAGTATTGTGAACTCTAAATAACATTTGAGTTGATAAAATCACTTACTTTTTGGTTTTATTTTGATAGATTAAAATGCAATATGGTTGTTTAAATTGACTAAAATTATCAAAGATTCTTCTTTAAAATGATTTTAACCTGATCTTTTATTTTTTAAGTGTTTTGATTGAATAAAGTATACTTTTATCTTGTTGAAAGTATGGATGTAATACAAGAAAATCATGAAATATAAACTTTTTTTAGACACAAAAAAAATTAGTTGTTATAGTGACTAAACTAGATATCATTTTAGAGACTAAAAATTTGGTTTGTTCTAAATTAGGTTTTATTATTATTAAATGGTTTTTAAATTGATATCTAATTAACTACCAAAGTTTTAACTACCAATTATTTAGATTCTAAATTGAGTAGCAAAAACCTTAGTAGCTAATTAGATACCAATTTAGAAACCATTTAACAATAATAGAAACTATTTTTTTAATTTCTAAAATTATCTCTAATTTAATTATTATAGCAACTAATTATTTTTTTTTCTAAAATTGGTTTTTTTTTCATGATTTTCTTGTAGTGGTGGATTATAGTACAAAATAGTCAATATGGAGATAAGCTTTTTTAAGTAAGATTATATTTTTACTTATTTTTAATCTGGAATAATTTCTTAGGTCAAAAAATATTTAACAAAGTCAACGTAAATTGTCTCCTAATTAGATTCAAAAACTTGAAAGAATTACTGCAGTCTCTACTCAAAAAGGAGAACTAGGTCTAGTATGATGATTCAAATACAGAAGAATTTAACTCATCCATGCTTAAGAAAAAATAAATAAGAAATTTAGAAAGAAAAAAATATTTATGGAACCCGAATGTATAGAAAAAAGAATATTTTATTTAAGTATCAAACTATGGATATTTCATTAATTCATAAAAAAAAAAAATATACTCAGAAAAAAAAAACGTTAAGAAAGATTTTAATAAAAAAAGTTACAAGAAGAAGAGATAAAAAATAAAATAAAAGAAAAACAGACAGAGAATTTTAATTTAACATTTTATCCACTAAAGGTCATAAAGTTGAGAATTCTAATTTGTTTAGATGCAAATAATATAAATAGTATGCATGGAAACACTATTTTATGATGTAAATAATATTTTATAATGGAAATAAATTACAAAATTATTTTCAAGTTTTGATTACAAAAAGAAATGATAAAGATACACAAATCAATAAATTAAAAAAATAGTTAAAATATTTATTAGAATAATTAGTTTATATAATTTGTTGTTGGTTTAATATCTATACTGAGTGAGGATATAATTCGTTATTGATTTAACACTAATGAAAGTCATTTCACCATAATAAGGATACATATGTAATCACGAGTGAAATTATGGGAAAATTTTAGTTAGAAAAGACTTAGTACTTAAAGAGGAAATGTAAGGATCTAGAAAATAACCTTAGAGTAGAAGTGGTATATTTTAAATGATACCTGAATATTTTATTATTAAAATGAAAATGACATATAAATAGAAAATTCAGTTATTCAGGTTTCATTT
>Ga0123342_1005881_pt1 | contig 17418 bp, 14 predicted proteins | sample Turbeawhitnodule_FD_89960 | JGI IMG/M metagenome (GOLD analysis project Ga0123342, IMG submission 89960) | Root nodule microbial communities of legume samples collected from Mexico - Turtle bean Mexico white nodule | ecosystem: Host-associated > Plants > Roots > Nodule | place: Mexico: Nepantla... | reverse complement strand
TTTGGCTAACTGAATTGCTGAATCAATTGGTTTCTGAAATAAGTTCATTCTAGCTTTGAAAAGTTTGCGAAAACCCCTTTAAACAATTCACCCCCCTCTAGTTTAAAGCCATCTTTTCTAACATTTATCACATTTGATAAGTAAACAAATTATTAAAATATTATATATAATCTCAAGTGTATCTAGTTCAGTAATATATTTTGTCATTGTTAATTATCATTATTTATAAAATTGTAAGTATTAAAAAGTGTGTTGTACACTATGTAGCACTGATATTGACACGAACACTGATACGATACGGACACAAACACGGAGATACGTAAAATCTCTAAAATGTAGGACACGGGGACACGAATTTATATATTATATAATTATGAATTATATAAATTGACAATAAAGATTTATGTGCACAAGTATGTTCCAAATTATTTTTTGGAACAGAAAGATGTTTTTTATGACTGATTTACAAGGATTTGTTTTTTATTTTTATAATCATAATAATAATTTATACAATAAAATTTGATTTTTTAAAAAATTAATGTATTTTTCTTTTTAGAATTGTGTTAGAACCGTACTAGAATTATCAGAAATCTAACAAATATTGTTTGAACTGGACACTTCACAAATACATATCCTACCGGTATCATACGAGTATCGGACACCGACACACCATTTAAGAGTAGTGTCCAAGCATCATAAATTATCCATTATCAACACGTCCATGGAATTATTCAGTAATTATAGTCTAGCATATCATGGGAACCTGCCTCAACATACTCCTAAAAAAGTTAAATTAATATAATCAGGTACGGAAGGTTTAACTAATAATTAACTAATAATTAAGGTACGAAAGGTTTAACTAATAATTAACTAATAATGAAGGTATGAAAGGTTTAACTAATACGAGATTAACTCAATTTATATGTATTAATCTAAGTCTTCATTTCAAAGACCTATATGATTCTATAAACAGGTGGAATGAAATAACTAAATTGACATTTAATAATTTTAAGTATCAAATATTAAAATACTAATTTGAAAATAATCTTTTATACATATATTTTTTATATTTTTATAAAAATCCAAAAATTAAAATTTCTTTAATTTTATGAGTCCAAGGCCTACTAGAGCATGAGAGAGGGCATTTCCAATCCACACAAGAACAGAAAGATTACATATAAAATAGTATAGGGTACATACTCAGGAAACACGATATGCATATTCTGATTTTCGAATTTTGGGTCTGGCAAAAGACAATGTTAAGGGTCTTAACTTGATGGAAACCATAATGGCTGGGATGTGTCCTAAGGATAGATTTTATATGATATTGGAATTATTATATTTTCTATATAAATGTATATGAAAAAGTGTATTAACGTGTAATATACGTGATTAAAATAAAATAATAATTTAGTGTAATTGTTTTTAATATATGTAATAAGGAATTATATGATGTAAACACATGGAAAAAAAATGTATGGTTTCTCTCTTTTCTTTTTTCTCTTTTAATTTTTCTCTCGTACCTTATTTATTCTAAAATTTGATCACGCCATGCTGAGGAGTTAGGATACATTTTTATCCTATTTTTCAAACAGAGTAAGTTCATTTTTACCCTAAAGATATCTTATTCTTTGTTTTTCTCTATGATTTAGTCATTAATCTTTATGGGTACAGTTGAGAAAAATGTTCATTTCAACTTGTTTTACTTTAGCGAAAATAGGTCTGGAAGCAACAAAAAATTCACTGTCCTCGGATCGACTTGGCTCGACTCAACATGGGCTCGAATCGACTCGGCTCGAAAAGAGTCAGGATCGAATCGACTCGAAATGAGATCGGATCGACTCGGCTCAACATGGGTTCAGGTTAACTCGGCTCGACATGAACCCGAGTTGACTCAGCTCGACACGGGCTCGGGTCGACTCTACTCGACATGGGTCGGGGCTGACTCGACTTGATATGGACCCGAATTGACTCGACATGGGATTAGGCACACTCGGTTCAACATAGGCCCAGGTCGACTCGAGTCAACATGGGCTCGGTTCGACTCGGCTCGACGTGGTCCTGATCAACTCAGCTCGACATGGGCTCGGGTTGACTTGGTTCGACATGGGCCTTGTTCTACTCGGCTTGACATGGGCTTGAATCAACATGTGTGGATTTGGACTCGAGTCGACTTAGCTCAACTTGAGCTCTATCCAGGCCCAAGTCGACTCAACCCAACTAGAGCTCTGATCATTTTGGCTGGACTTAGTCTCGTGTCATCTTTGCTCGACCTCGGTTGGACTGATTTGACTCGATCTAGACTTGGGTTGATTCGGTGGACCTTGGTTTACCCGAGCCAACTCAAAATCTAACCCCAATTTTTTTTTCTCTCTTTAACTATGTTTCCCATTCATTGCATACCTATGGTCGCAACTACCTTAGGGTTCAGGATCAACAAAGACAGAAGGAAAACAATTGGTCCATGTTAGTTACTAAATAAATATATATACAATTTCAATTATATTAACCTCATTTTATTAAATTACTATAAACAATTTCAGGACTTATGGAAAGGAGTTGCCCGCTATACTCAATTAAGAAATTTGCAGCTACCATTTGAAAACGACATTTCTTTAAATTTCTCCGGTTCATTTTTTGGTTACATAAAAAGATTTGTATAAGGACAAATAGCATTATTGTTGTGTATAAATACCCTAAACTCATATCTTATTTCTCATGAAGCAAATAAACAATTCAGAAATGTTGCTTCAAGCACTAGCTATCTCTGTAATGCTTCTCTTAATCTCATTCATTGTTTTTTTTTTCCAAAAGAAACATGATGGAAAAACTGCACCAGGTCCCAAACCCTGGCCAATTATAGGTAACCTTCATATGCTAGGAAAACTCCCACATCGAAACCTTCAATCCCTTGCCACAAAATATGGTCCCATAATGTCTTTAAAGTTGGGCCAGGTCCCAGCCATAGTGGTCTCTTCCCCAGAAACTGCAGAACTGTTCCTCAAAACCCATGACACTGTTTTTGCCAGCAGACCCAAAATCCAAGCTTCTGAATTCCTTTCACATGGCTGCAAGGGTTTGGTTTTTTCTGAGTACAGTGAATACTGGCGCAACATGAGAAAAGTGTGCACTGTGCAGCTTCTGAGTGTCTCAAGGGTTGAGATGTTTGCTCCTATGAGGAGAGAGGAGTTGGGAATGTTGGTGAAGACGCTGAAAAATTGTGCTGCTTCAGGTGAGGTTGTGGATCTGAGTGAGTTGGTGGCAGAAATGGTGGAGAAGATGGTGTTTAGAATGGTGTTGGGGCGTGTGAAGGATGATAGATTGGACTTGATATGGCTGATTAAAGAGGCGATGAACTTGGTTGGAGCTTTTAATTTTGCAGATTACATGCCCTGGCTAGGGGTGTTTGATCTTCAGGTATCAATTTCAATTATTTGAATTTTAAAAAAAAACTTGAATATAACTTTGTAATTTTAGATAATTTAATTAATTAATGAAATGCAATTGGGAAAAATTTTAAACACTAATAATAAATTCGAGCCTTCATTGAAACAAAAATTATACCATTTTAGTAAATTTATCCTTATTGATTGATATTAGTGTTTATCTAACTTTTCACATATTTTTATCATGGAATGAAATTTAGGGTTTTACATGTAACTCCATAGATAAATAAATTGAAATGCTTGTTGGCATATCTATGTCTATATGAAAGAATATGTATAATTATGTTTTTGTTACTTTTTTGGTATTTATTCATGCAACTATTGCTTAGGGAATAACAACAAGATTAAAGAAAGCAAGTAAGTCACTTGACAAAGGCTTTGAGCAAATAATCCAAGACAAAGAGAGTAATTCAAATCACAAAGATAACAAAGGCAACATGGACTTTGTGGAGGTTTTGCTCTCACTCATGCACCAACCAAATGATGTTCACAACAACCAAAACGTTATTGATAGGACAAACATCAAAGCTATCATATTAGACATGATCGGTGGAGCATTAGAAACGTCTTCCACAACATTAGAATGGGCCATGTCAGAACTCTTGAGGCACCCAAGTGTGATGAATAGACTTCAACATGAGCTAAAACATGTGGTTGGAATGAACAAATACGTGGAGGAAAGTGACTTAGACAAGTTATCTTTTTTGAATATGGTGGTGAAGGAAACACTAAGGTTGCACCCGGTTGTACCTTTGGTAGTACCTCGTGAGTGCAGAGAAGATGTTATCATTGATGGTTATTTTATAAAGAAAAAAATCAAGGATTATAGTAAATGCATGGGCTATAGGGCGAGATCCTAATGTTTGGGACAATGCTGAGATTTTCGATCCTACAAGGTTTGAGAATAGCAATGTAGACATTCGTGGAAAGGACTATCGAATTTTACCATTTGGGTCGGGTCGAAGAGGGTGCCCCGGGATTCATTTGGGTTTAACAACGGTTAGTCTTGTTTTGGCTCAATTGGTGCATTGTTTTGATTGGATGCTTCCATTGGGCATGTCTTGTGATGAGTTAGACATGCAAGAGATATTTGGACTCAGCATACCCAGAAAGAATCATTTGTTAACTAGACCAGTTTATCGACTAGCTAGTTAGGTTAAAAGAGAGGATAATAATACAAAGCAAGGTCAATCTAGATATGTTTGTGGTTGATTTCAATTCTAGTTTGAGACATATTACACATTTAATCATGTGATCAAATAATTTGAATAAGTGATCAAGTATTTTTTATTAATTCAATGGTTTAAGTATAACTATTTTTGTTTGTGTCATAACCCGTGACAAGTGAGAGATTCTTTGTTTTTACAATTGTGGTACGATATTTTGCATCATTGTCATTACATTTTATGTTGGATGAATAAGGAGCACACATGATTGTCTTTTATTCAACTTTTGTCTTATACCATCACCAATGAATGATTATTAAAATAATAACTAGTTTGATTGATAATTTATTAATAAATACTATTTTCAGTTTAAGATTCTCACGTTCAACTCTCTTGATTTCATTCATGCACTAATTTTGTTTGCACTCAAATAGAGGGAGAAAAAAAGAAAGAGCAAAACTATATAAAAAATTAAAAATATTCTCTCGTTTAATATAATAGTCAAAATCAATAAATTTAAAAGCTCTTGGGTAACTCTGAACATTCATATAATCATTACAAAAGGAATAAATATCATGCTTGTCAAAATGAAATTCATTTTTTATAATAGAAAAATAAGTAATCATTCCAATCACACATGATTGATATATTTAGCTGAATAACACATTTTACTGTTCCCGGTGAGAAATGGGTTGAGAAACTTACACTAGTGGAGAAAATGTCACTTACGTTTGACCTCCCTAACCATAACATTAAAAAAGCTCGATGACAATTTTGAAAATAGATCAAAGTATTTTATGGCCGATCACATAGGGTCCAACTTTCATCATCCACAATATTGACCCTCTCTATCTAATCTCACAATTTTCACCTCTCTGTCTAAATGTCTTCCTAGTTTATTTATATAAATTTCTAAGGCATGGAAGGCTTGAAATTTCTCATGTAGTAAATAGACATACCCATATCGTGAAAAATTATTATTAAAGGTGATAAAATACATTTCTTTATTAAAAGAATTTCAAGAAGTTGAATGCTTCATGTGGCAACTTTCTTTGTGTGTTTTGTTGGTTTTCCTTTAGTACAATCTACACCTACATTCAAATAAGTAAAATCCAAATTCAAAATGATTTCATTCTTTACTAATCTTTGCATAATTTCTTTGGAAATATATTTCAAACACTTATGCCACAATTAAGCAGAACATTCATTTCACTAAACTACTTTTAGTGACAACATTATGATGTGAGGTCATAAGAGTTTTAACATATAAATCATCATAAAGTGTACTAGATCCTATCATACAAGTACACTTATACAAACTTAAACAACCATTCCCAAACCTATAAGAGTATCCAATAACATCAATTTTAGACAAAGAAACTAAGTTTCAAGAAATGTTAGGTACATAAAAAGTATAAAACAAATCTAAATAAAATACAATGTTAAGGATTAAACGATAAGTCCTGATAGCTTCAACTAGAACCTTCACTCTATTTCCCATGAAGACAAACTTCTCATTTGGGTTTATGGTTCGGATTCAAAGTAATTCATGCATCATATTAGAAAGATGAGCTATACATATACATAATCAATCCACCAAATATTATAGCAAACTTTAGTTAACTTTGATTCAAAATATACATAAACATTATGCTCACCTTTATTTTTGAATCAAACTTTACATTTGGGACAAACCATTTGGAAATGTCTAGACTCCCCACAAAAATGAAATTTGTCATTCCTTAATTGGAATTCAAAAGCAATAAGATGCTCCAACTGAAGAAGGAGGACACAAAATTCAAAGCAACATCAGATCGGTCGGGAATTGACTTCTTTCCTTAGAATGAGTAAAAGCACAAAATTGCAAGGTGGGATTTGGGTGTTAGCATTTCTATTTAATTAAAGCATTAAAAATGCAAAATAAATGTAGAAAAGTCCTCGAGCCCTTTCTGCATAAATGCAGGCACTGTAAAGGGCCACTTTGAATTGGAATTTGTCTTATATCTTTAGAGGGTTGAAAAACTGATACATGTGTAAAACCAATGCAATTCCTACCAAAGAAACGTTTATGCAGAAATGCAGGCCCGGTAAAGGGTCACTTTGAATTGGAATTTGTTTTATATTTTTAGATGACCGAGAGGCTATACATGTGTAGAGCCAATGTAATTCTTACCAAAGAAATTAGTTGATTACTCACACAGATTCACATGGTCATTCAACTAACAGAATGAGACTTGTGCACTTGTGCTCCTTGCGGTGCCATAAAATTTATGGTAATTTAATTATAAAAAATTCTTCTTTTCACAAATTCATATTTTTTTAAAAATTATGGTAAAAAAACATTATCCATGGATAATCATAAATTTGGACATCCTGATTCCCACACTACATGTAGATTCTGATGCATATTATAAGAATCTTAGAGTCTATGATTATCACATACATTATAATAGTGATAAACATTTATCTTGATTAATCCATAAGAGACTTACTGTGAGTAATTTTTTTAATCTTATTTTCTTAATCTGTCTTTTTGTAATTTATTTTCTCATCACATTCTTTCTTGTCGATCAATGGTAAACAACCTTCGTTACATAAGAAAAACTCTTATTTCCTTTTTTTTTTTCTCAACTCCCATCAAATTGTTATCATCTACTTTTCAAAATGAAAAAAAATGTTAGTAATAGTGATGTTAGACTTTTGTCTTTTAAATACACAAAAACTACATCAATAGAAATATGAAAGTATTTGTCAACACTATAAACTTTGTTTTCTGATTATTTTTTTTAGGCTATCAATTTGCTTTTATATTTGGTTATCTAAGTACTTGGGTTAGTTAAACTCAAATAATATTAGGTATGATATTTATGCACTCTTTTAGTTGTAAAAAGGTTTTGGCACGCATTTCCATATTTTATAATATAATATCATAAGTAAAGAAAAATCGTCAATGACTTTGATTTTAAGTCATATATATTAAAAAAACTATTTAAAATAAAAATAGTTTCTTATAATGTATTAAAAGATATATTGTCTGCATAGATCCATGTGCCTCTAATCTAGAAGACAAGGCCTTCGTCGTTATTGGCTTATTATTTTATTGAAGATCACAATACGAATAAACTCTACCCCATGTCTATATATTATTGATTTTGTTCGAGTTTATAAATAAATAAAGAATAAAATAGAATAAAGTCATATATATTAACAAATATTTTGTAAATATTTTTAAAAATGATTTGATATAAAAATTTAATTTTTAAAAATAAAAATTAGAATTAAACTAAGATATAATGAACAGTCTAAATAACAAGACAAAAAAGAGGTAGCAAACAAGGAGCTACCAAACATGACAGTGTGTAAGGGAAAAAGCACTGCGACCAAAACATTTTTAAATGCTCTCTTTAACTTATTTCTATTATAAATTACAATATGTAATATATAATTCAGAAATATTCTTCCTCTTTTAACTTTTCTTTAAATATTCTCAATACTCTTTTTTTTTTTGTCTCTCCTTTAAATATACATTTTATTTACATTTAAAAAAAACTGATTTTCTTCTTTCAATCATATCAAGATAATTCCCTTTTATCTATGTTCATATATTAAAATCCTACAAAATCACAACAAGACTTATTCTAATCCATTTGAAAGTCTCTCTCTCTTTCTATATCTATCTACCTATATATATACACACACAGTATACTATATATTAAGTTCTATAAATACCCTAAACTCATCTCTTACTTCTCATCAAGCAAATAAACAATTTAGAAATGGTGTTTCAAGCACTAGCTATCCCTGTAATACTTCTCTTAATCTCATTCATTGTTTTTGTGTTCCAAAAGAAACATGATGGAAAAACTGCACCAGGTCCCAAACCCTTGCCAATTATAGGTAACCTTCACATGTTAGGAAAACTCCCACATCGAACCCTTCAATCCCTTGCCACAAAATATGGTCCCATAATGTCCTTAAAGCTGGGGCAGGTCCCAGCCATAGTGGTCTCTTCCCCAGAAACTGCAGAACTGTTCCTCAAAACCCATGACACTGTTTTTGCCAGCAGACCCAAAATCCAAGTCTCTGAAACCCTTTCACATGGCAGCAAGGGTTTGGTTTTTTCTGAGTACAGTGCATACTGGCGCAACGTGAGAAAAGTGTGCACTGTGCAGCTTCTGAGTGCCTCAAAGGTTGAGATGTTTGGTCCTCTGAGGAGAGAGGAGTTGGGAGTGTTGGTGGAGTCTCTGAAAAATTCTGCTGCGTCAGGTGAGGTTGTGGATCTGAGTGAGTTGGTGGCAGAGGTGGTGGAGAAGATGGTGTTTAGAATGGTGTTGGGGCGTGTGAAAGATGATAAATTGGAGCTGAAAAGGCTTATTCAAGAAGCGTTGAACTTGGTTGGAGCTTTTAATCTTGCAGATTACATGCCCTGGCTAGGGCTGTTTGATCTTCAGGTATTGTATATGTTGCCACTAAAACTTGTTAGCATATGCACTTAAAAATAACTAAGAAACAATACTTTAGAAAAATATATATATAAAAAATAATGATAGAAGGAAAGTAGAAGTCTTGATTCACATAATTTTTTTTATAAAAATGAAATTAAATTTAGAGGAATAGAAAAAGTTATCTCAACCCTTTAATACTTATTCACATGATTTATCTAATTTTTTTTTAACATTTATCTATTTTTTTTATTAATAATAAATAATATATATATATATGAACCATTTTTAGATGGTTCAACTCATAAAAAAAAGTGTAACAACACAAAACTTTCCCGACAAACTACTAAAAACAAACCCTACCAATTTCCATATATTGCAAAAAAATCCGGATAACTTGTGAACCATTTAAAATAAACAAAAAAAATAAAAAACACAAAACATGCCAAGAGGTACATTTTACACACCAAAGTATAAAAGATATTAAAAGCATGCCTAATGTAATGGCACGATTTTATTGAAAATAAAAATGTGCCATTAAACACAATTTTAACAAAAAAAGTTAAACAATAAAAATAAACGTACCAGCATGACTTTATTAAAATATGTTATAAAGTGCGACTATAGAAATATATAAAAAAATTATTTTAAAATAAAAATCGTACTCTTAAACATGATTTTTATATTTTTAAAATCGTGCATCCAAATATAATATATTGGTACTTATATTTTTTTTAAAATCTATGTATTTGCATGAATAGAGTTTTTTAGTATATTTTATTTTATTTTTAATGTCATTTTTACGTATTCTAAACGATTTAGATTTCTTTTGTTTCTTTATACTTTTATTTAATTTTCAAGTTTTAATAATACCTTTATGTGTATTTGTGATTTTTTGACTTTGATAGGGTATGATTTTTCAATTTTAATTATTTAAATTTCTTATAAAAATTATTGAATATAATATTGTAAATTTAGATAATTTAATTAGTTAATGAAATGCAGTACATTTAATGGAATGCAATTTGAAAAAAATAAATAAAGCACCAATAGTCAAATATAAAATAAATTCAATTAATTATGGCAAAATATTTTAATAAATTGTACAATTTTTAGTAAATTGGTCACTTATTAATGCTAGTGTTTATCAATGTTTGTTGTTATATACATATGAAAGAATATGATGGAATTATATGTGATGTTATTTTTTAATACATTAAGAATTTATGCATGCAACCATTGTAGGGAATAACAAAAAGATTAAAGAAAACAAGCAAGTCAATTGACGAAAGGTTAGAGCAGATAATCCAAGACCACGAAAATAATTCATATGACAAAGAGAAAAAATACAACATAGATTTTGTGGAGATTTTGCTCTCACTCATGCATCAACCAGATGATGTTCACAACCACCAAAATGTCATTGATAGGACAAACATCAAAGCTATCATATTAGACATGATCGCTGGAGCATTAGAAACGTCTTCCACAATGTTAGAATGGGCCATGTCAGAACTCTTGAGGCACCCAAGTGTGATGAAAAGACTTCAACACGAGCTAGAACATGTGGTTGGAATGAACAAACACGTGGAGGAAAATGACTTACAAAAGTTATCTTATTTGAACATGGTGGTGAAGGAAACACTAAGGTTGCACCCAGTTGGACCTTTACTAGTACCTCGCGAGTGTAGAGAAGATGTTATCATTGATGGTTATTTAATAAAGAAAAAATCAAGAATTATAGTAAATGCATGGGCTATAGGGCGAGATCCTAATGTTTGGGACAATGCCGAGATTTTTGATCCTACAAGGTTTGAGAATGACAATGTAGACATTCGTGGAAAGGACTTTCGAATTTTACCATTTGGTTCGGGTCGAAGAGGGTGCCCCGGGATTCATTTGGGTCTAACCACAGTTAGTCTTGTTTTGGCTCAATTGGTGCATTGTTTTGATTGGATGCTTCCATTGGGCATGTCTTGTGATGAGTTAGACATGCAAGAGATATTTGGACTTAGCATACCTAGAAAGAATCATTTGTTAACTAGACCAGTTTACCGACTAGCTAGTTAGGTTAAGAGAGAGGATAATAATATAAAGCAAAGTCGATCTAGATATGTTTGTGGTTGATTTCAATTCCAGTTTGAGAAATGTGTCACATTTACACATGTGATCAAATAATTTGAATAAGTGATCAAGTGTTTTTATCAATTCAATGTTTAAGTATAACTATTTTTTTTTATCATAACCTGTGCCAAGTGAGAGAGTCTTTGTTTTTCAATTGTGGTACCATATTTTGCTTCGTTGTCATTACATTTTATGTTGGGTGAGTGAAGAGCACTCATGATTGTTTGTTATTCAACTTTTGTCTTATACCATCACTAATGAATAGTTCTTAAAATAATAACTAGTTTTATTGATAATTTATTAATAAAGACTATTTTCGATTTAAGATTCTCACGTTCAACTATATTATTTGATTTCTGTCAGATTTGTTTGCACACAAATAGAGGGAAAAAAAGAAATAGCAAAACAATATGTTAGAGATCCCACATCAACTAGAGATGAGAATATTTCATTGTATATAAGTGGGTGCAAACCTCACTCCATGAGCCAGTTTTATGAGTTTGAGTTAGGCTTAAAATCCACTTCTTAATACTATAAAAAAAAAACATTCCCTCGTTTAGTGTAATAGTCAAAATCAATAAATTTAAAAGCTCTTATGTAAATCAAAAAATTCATATAATCGTTATAAAAGGAATAAATATCATGCTTGTCAAAATGAAATTCATTTTTTATAACAGAAAAGTAAGTAATTATTCCAATAACACGTGATTGATTTATTTAGCCGAGTAACACATTTTACTATTTCTGGTGAGAAATGAGTTGAGAAACCTACACTAGTGGAGAAAATGTCACTTACGCCTGAGTTCCCTAACCACAACAATAAAAAAACTTAGTGACAATTTTGAAAATAAAACAAAATATTTTATGGACAGTTTTCATCATATTTTCCATAATATTCATAATTTCTATCTAACCTGACAGTTTTCACCTCTATATCTAATTGTCTTTCTAGTTCATTTATATAATTTCTAAGACATGAATGCTTGATATTTCTCATGTAGTAAATAGGCATACCCATATTGTGAGAAATCATTAAAAATGTGATAAAGCACAATTTTTATTGAAAGAATTTCAAGAAATTGAATGTTTCATGTGGCTTCTTTCTTTGTGTGTTTTGTTGGTTTTCCTTTTGTATGATCTACACATACATTTAAATCACTAAAATCTAAATTCAGAAAGATTTCATTATTTACCAATATTTGCATAATTTCTTTAGAAATATATCCCAAACACTTATGCCACAATTAAGCTAAACATTCATTAACTAAACTATTTTTAGTGTCAACATTATGATGTGAGGTCATAAGAGTTTTAACATATAAATCATCATAAAGTGCACTAGATCCTATACAAGTATGCTTATACAAACTGAAACAACCCTTCCCAAACCTATAAGAGTATCAACAACATCAATTTTAGACAAAGAAACTAAATTCAAAAAATGCTAGGTACATAAAAAGTATAAAACAATTCTAAATAAAATACAGTGTTAAAGATTAAACGATAAGTCCTGATAGCTTCAACTAGAACATTCACTCTATTTCCCATGAAGACAAACTTCTCATTTGGGTTTGTGGTTCGAGTTCAAAGGAATTCAAGCATCATATTAGAAAGATGAGCTATACATCCATAATCAATCCACCAATACATAAACATTATGCTCACCTTTATTTAGGTCAATTTTTCTCAGGAAATGTCAAGACTTCCTGCAAAAATGAATTTTTTCATTTCTTAATTAGAATTCAAAATCAATAAGATGCTTCCACTGAAGGAGGGGGACACACGATTCAAAGCAACATCAAATTGGTCGTGAATTGGCTTAAAAGCACAAAATTGCATGGTGGGATTTGGGTGTTAGCATTTCAATTCAAAGCATTCAAAAATGCAGAATAAATGCAGGAAAGTCCCCGAGCCCTTTCTACAGAAATACGGGTCCTGTAAAGGGTCACTATGAATTGGAATTTATTTTACATTTTTAGAGGACCGTGAGGTTGTTACACGTGTAGAGCCAATGCAATTCTTAACAAAGAAACATTTCTACATAAATGCAGGCCCAATAAAGGGTCACTTTGAATTAGAATGTCTTATATCTTTAGAGGACCGAAAGGCTATACATATGTAGAGCCAATGCAATTCCTACCAAAGAATTTGGCTAATAACTCACAATTATTCACATGGTCATTCAACTGACAGAACAAGACTTACACTCTCGTGCTCTTATGGTGCGATAAAATTTTATGGTAATTTAATTATCACAAATTCATATTTTTTTAAAAAAAATTAAGGTGAAAAATATTTGTCCATGGATAATCATAAATTTTGAACATCCTGACTCTCACACTACATGTAGATTCAGATACATATTATAAAAATCTTACAATCTATGATTCTCATAGGCATTATAATAGTGAGAAACACTTATCTTGATCCATAAGAGACTTACTGTGAATAATTTCTTCAATCTCACTTTCTTAATCTGTATTTTTGTAGTTTCTTTCTTATCACACTCTTTATTGATGATCAATAGTGAATCACTTTTCTTAATGATCAATAGTTACTAAAAAAATCATTAAATAAAAACTAATTTTAAAAATCAAAATAATTAGTTACTATTTGATGAAATTAGAGATCATTTTATAAACTAAAAAACTATAGTATCTAAAGTAGTTTTTATTATTAAATGATTTTTAAATTTGTATATGACCCTTAGCTACCAAGATTTTAGCTACGTACTACTTTATATTATAAATTAGTCTCTATTATTTTAAATTAGTCTTTTAAAGACTAATTTATAATCTAAAATATTAATTGCTAAAATTAGGTAACTAATTTAGATACAAATTTAAAAATTATTTTATAAATTTTTATTAATAATAAAAATAATTTTAAATATAAATAATTATTTAATTTTTAAATTAGTATCCAATTTAACTAACTAATTTAATTTAAGTAACGTGTTTAAATACATAATCAAAACTCCTATTAAAAAATTGTCATGACTTTGATTTTAAGTTATATATATTAAAAAACTATTTAAAATGAAAATATTTTCTTATGTATTAAAATATATATTGTCTGCCATGTGCCTCTGATCTCAGTCAAGGCACAGTGCTAGAAGACATTTTCGTCATTATTTTATTGAAGATTACAACTAAGAATAAATTCTAACCCATGTCTATATTATTGATTTTGGTAGGGTTTATCATTGAATTATATAAATAAATAAAAAGTAAAATAGATAATAACAAATCAGTTTTAGATAGGAGACTAAAATTTTATAGGTATCTCAACCAATTTTGAAAATAATATTTTAATATTTATAAATTTGTAAGTATATTTTAAATTTTAAATTTAATAGTAAACCATATACTCACTTAATAAACACAAAGAAAAATATCTTCCTAAATATAACAACCCAATTATTTTAGCTAAACTTGTAAAAATATGGGTCATCTCATAATTCAACATGAAATCATGTTTATGAAACATAATTCAATAAATACTGAATTCACATTCACATGTGAAAAATCTAAGAAATTATTGAAATGAGAGAAACTAAGTATAAAAATTAAGTTATTTGAATTAAGAAAAAAAAGAGTTAAAAGTGAATAAAAATAAGAAAAAGGTTATATTAAATCGAATCTCTCGTACTTAACCTATACAACTTTATTTTTATTTTATATTAAATTGAAGTCATACTTATTATCTAATTATATAAAATTTCATGTAAATGGAAGTATGTACAACTTGTTTAATTTTAGATTTTTTTTATCTATTTTAAGAAATATAAAATGAAATTATATTGTTTTTGAAAAAAAAGGTTGAATTAAGTTGGAATGCTTTGGGTGCAATAATTAATTAAAGAGAATTTGCAATGTGAAATTAGTACAATTGAAATTGACTTTGAAATTCTGACACCACGTGAAGCATAGATAGAGAGAGAGAAAGATGCCTTTGATTCAAAGAGGGATAACATATTTCACTATCACACAACATTCTCTTCATTTAAAAATAATTATAATTTTTTAAATATCTTTTACATAAAAGATAAAAATATATTTATTTATTATATAGATTTAAAACATGAAATTAAGATATTGTTAATATTTAATATTTTTTTACATTTTTTCTATATGTGAAGCACATGAATAAAATAAATAACAAATTCTTTACTTATTATTGAGCTTTGGGCTTTTTCAGTTGTACTTATTGTATTTTGTTTTAATAAATTTTTGTTTATTGAACATATACTGGAATGATTGAAATTAGTTTTTTTTTATAATTTTTTTTTGTTAGCCATTATTATGCAAATAAAAATTAATTTGAAATTATTACAGTTTTCATGCTAGATTGTTACGATGCAATTAATTTGAAGAAATTGTTGTTTAATTCAAAATTTATGATTCAGTGCATAAACAGAATTCCTTTGAACCAACTGTGAACATGAGTTTTGTTGGTGCAAAAAGCAAATTTAGTTGAAATTGGAGGAATTTGGAAGATGCACATTCTTACATTTGAGAAATTTTGATAAGGGAACCAAGTTTTGAATTTGGTTTTTATTGCAAAATGGCGTAATTTTATTTCATATTTTTTGAATTGTGAAGAAAAATTATTCTAAAATTGGGTAATTGTTATATATGATTTTATCTTCATTTTATATTAAACTGACGTTTGTTATATTTATAACTTAATTATATCTATTTCCACTTAAATCTTAATATGTATGACTTGTGCAATTTTAGAATATTTTTTATTTTATTTTAAGAAATAACAAATGTAATTAAATCGTTTTAAGAAATAAATAGTTAAATTCAATTTGAATGTTTTGGATGTAATTTTTTTTTATAAAAACTATCTGGATATTAATAACTATCTGGATATTAATATAAAACTTTACACCTTATATAAAAAATATTATTAAAAAAATATAAGAAAATAAAAAAATTAAACCAAAATATATTAAAAAAATAATATATAAATAATTTATACTTATTAATAAAAAAATTAAAAAAAAAACTAAATGGAAGTTAATTTGCATTTTAAAATTAGTATAATTGAATTTGACTTTGAATTTTGACACCACGTGAAGTAGAGTCAGAAACATGCCTTTGATTTTTTTGGATGAAGTGGCCTCCACGTTTCCATGTTTCCATTTTAATATATATGACTTTGAGGAATTCAAATATGTGGCTGCAAAACTCACACAAGATTTCAAAGGATTGTCTAAGATTTTTCTCATTCACTTTGTTCTATTTTTTTTAGTTATGAGATTTAGTCTTGAATTAAATTATTAGAAAAATCTTGTTTATTGAAGATTAATTCTTAGCTTATTTAATTTGTTTTATATTTCTAGTGCTAATTCTAAATATATTATTTAGATTATCTTGTCTTTCGAAAGTGTTTTTCTCTTTGTCATATTTACAATCTTGTCACATTTTTACTTTCTTTGATTTAATCTATTCTTTTATTTTGGTTTTTTAATTTGTCTTTAAACTTTTTAAATTTTTTTAAGAATTTTATTTTCTTAACCTCTTGAATTGAGTATAAATATTTAATAAGTGGTGAGGTCCATTTTATATATATTTTTTTATTTTTTTTAAATTACTTGTGTGTTAACTATTGCTTGCACCAAAACAATTGGAGTCTTGTTAAGAAGAGCATTCACTGCATATTAAACTGTCGGCAACATTCTTTTCATTCAAAACAATTATAATTTTTTAAATATCTTTTACATAAAACATAAAAATATATTTATTTATTATATAGATTTAAAAAATAAGATTAAAATATTGTTAATATTTAATATTTGTTACATTTTTTTCTATGAAGTACATGAATAAAATAAATAACACACTCTTTCATAATATATTCCTTATATTTTCAAAATATATTCCCAAACCTCAACTAGGAAAAAGGTCATGACCTAACAACTAGTTTATGGTAAAACAAATCAATGAGAAAGGTACTAATCAAATGCCATATTGAAATAATTGTGTGTTTGTACTAATATCATTCTTATTTATAATGAAGAAAATATCTAACAATAAGAAAAAATTATATTTAATAATAAATAATGTTTGATAAAATATATACTCAAAAGGTTTAGTATGCTTTATATCATTACCCAAAAGAGAAAAATAAAAGTAGAATGAGAGAGAGGTACCTTAGTTTGTGATGGTGTGGATCCAATGAAGAGAAATGAGTTGTGTTGGAAACTTCTGCAGAGAGAGTGCAGATAAA
>Ga0123342_1005880_pt1 | contig 17419 bp, 8 predicted proteins | sample Turbeawhitnodule_FD_89960 | JGI IMG/M metagenome (GOLD analysis project Ga0123342, IMG submission 89960) | Root nodule microbial communities of legume samples collected from Mexico - Turtle bean Mexico white nodule | ecosystem: Host-associated > Plants > Roots > Nodule | place: Mexico: Nepantla... | reverse complement strand
TTTTTGTAAAAAAAAAAAAAAAAAAAAACCCATGAGATTGGAGCAGATCCAAAGTTCCTAAGAAATTTGGTAGGACACATCAATTCATACAAATGGGAAAATCTTACCCTAGTACCTGGAAATCATGAATGTGGGTCATATTAGTACTTTTCCGACATCAATATGTTAAGTGTTCAAGAACTAACGATGTCAAAATCTGTAAATTTTAGGGACCAATTACTAGGAAGTAATAAGTCTAATCCTTAATTATTCAAAAAATGAATTAGGGGTTTCATTCTCACCAAACCCAGTTTTCTAAGATGTTCTGTAGCTTTGTTTTCTGTAGGAGTTCAATGCATCGATTGAGTACTACTGGGCTCCATTCATTGTGGAATCCATTTCAGATCATGCAACAAATCACACGGTACACAAACGAATGGTGAGACTAGACTCAATAAATAACCATGGCAAACATTGGAAAGGAGTGGACATTCTGGTGTTCGAGAGCTATGTTTGGTGGATGCACAAACCTTTGATCAATGCTACGTGAGTGTCCAAAATGCTAAGTGTAGTTCAATGTTCATAGCAGTAACATCATTCTTCCTTTACTGAAAAGGTTTGAAACATTTTTTGTTTAAGATATGGATCGCCACATCTTGTCAAAGAATATGAAGTTACCACAGCATACAAGTTGGCTTTGGAAACATGGGCTAGTTGGTTAGAATCAAACATCAAACCACTGACTCAAAAGGTGTTTTTCATGAGTATGTCTCCAACACATCTGTGGTGAGTTCTCAAACATTTTTCTCTGTAAAAAATTGTACAGTTTGAATCATCATTTTTATTTTTCTATGATATAAATAAAGTAGAGCTTAATTCTTTAGCACCATCAAATGATATTTCTTAACAATTCTTAAATAAAGGTTCTTAGAAGTGTCCTAAGGATAAAAAAAATGTTTTTCTGCCTTACGAACTCTGTCAAGAGCTTCAAAACTAGAGTGAAAATTTATTGGAGTTCTCAAATCTAATGCAGATTATAAGATTCACAACAATAAGTTAAGAACTCAGTTATGATCCTTTAACAATGCTTTGCCTTCTAAGTTCAAGAAAATGCATTGTTTTCATAAGTGATTAAAGATCCATCTTTTTATCAGTCGTTTTTGTTTCTTGTTAGAGATGTCTCGAAAAGAGTTAAGATGAAAAAAAAAAAAATTTGCTGTTTCCTATACAAATTTGTAAAAACGAAAGATAAAGAGATGAAAATAATGTAATACTTTTGTACTCATTTGTAAAAACAAAATGAGACACATGACATGTGCGATTTCCTTTCACTTTTTTGGCTCCAAAATTTGTTTTCTAAGATAATTTCATGCTACTAGTATTTAATTTTTCATTCAAAATCTATGGAAAATCATTTTTAAAACAAGTGTTGTAGAAACCAAAAAATCATTATTTCCTGTTTTTTTATCCTAATTTTGAAAATAGAAATCAAGCACACTAGTATTCTCAAACTCGAGTTGTTTGGAATGCAAAAGTGAACTAAAATGAATGATGTAAAAAGGAAAAATTATTGAAGCAGACATGCTTTATAACTCATTCAATTCATGTTCCTTCATTTGTGTTTGGTCACTTCCCAAAAATGACTACTGATTTTCATTCTTCAGGAGCTGGGAATGGAAACCTGGAAGCAATGAAAACTGCTTCAATGAGTCATACCCAATCCAAGGTCCATATTGGGGAACGGGCTCAAATCTTGAAATTATGAAGATAATACATGATGCACTAAAGGTACTGAAAATAGATGTCACCCTTTTGAATATCACCCAATTATCAGAGTATAGAAAAGATGCTCACACATCAGTTTATGGGGAGAGAAAGGGCAAGCTATTGACCAAAGAACAAAGAGCCAACCCAAAAGATTTTGCTGATTGCATTCACTGGTGCCTACCTGGAGTCCCAGATGCATGGAATGAAATCCTATATGCATATCTATTGAAGGGTTATCAAAACTTCTCTTGACATGGACAGAGAAGCCATGAAAGAAAGCACAAGCATCTCTCAAATGGGGGGCACACATTTTTTTCATGCTCATCATTCATTTTCATTTTCAGAAACAAACACTTTTTGTAAAACAGATGTAGATACCATTTAACTAACTATTAGTATGAAGTAGATACCATTTATACACCAAGTAAAACATTTTTCAGGTATGCAGCTTGAGGAAGAAAAAGTTATGATCACAAATAATTCATTATTACCATTTCTTTATGGAAACCTAATAAATAATGTAAGTTTCAGTATGCATTTCCACCTTGAATATGCAAAAAATAAAGAGCCAAAGCAATTGGTCTATCATTGTTTAAATGCAGTCTAACTGTATTTACAACAGCTCCCACTCAGATTCTGAATCATGCTGCTCTTCAACATTCTTTGATTCCATATTCGTTTGGGTGCTTAACGGGAATAAAGTTTCTGAAAAATCTTGGCTAGGCTCAATATCACAGTCTCCATACCATATTGCTAACTGTTCATACTCCTTGGATAACCTCTTCTTCGAAGTAAATGCATCCTGGATTCTTTTCTGCATGAGAAAGAAGATCATAATGATACATGCAATAACTTAGTTCCAAAAATAAACTTCATTTCCTCTTCCTACCCTACCCATTTTATGTAAAACACAAAGAATCAAGGGAGATATATCAAAGCAACTACATTTTCTTCTATTATAACTATAGTTTTTATAGAGTAGCAGATTAGCAGTGGTGTTACTTGGTAAGTATTAAATTGTACAAAGCACAAAACACAAAAATACAATATCTACTTACTAAATAAGTTTACACATTAAAACACAATTAGAGAGGCCAAGGAGAGTACCTTATATGATCTAAGCTTTCGAGTTCTAAAAGCGACTGCATGGAGTTCACCATCATCCACATTTACACATTTTTTGACTGCATGGAGTTCACCATCATCCACATTTACACATCTTTTCTCAAGCTTCAGATCATCATTCAATTGAATGACTTCCATGCAGGATTCAATCGAACTCACCGGTGATTTATCTGAACAAGCAAAAGTCACGTTAGACAGGAGACAATATACTTAAATGAAATGAAACATGTAATCATTAATTATAAGATTCGTAAGTACAAAATTTGTTCCTATTGTTATTTTTTCTCACGTAATATACAGGATAATTTTTTTTATCTACATCACTTTATTTGAATTTTACACAAAATGAAATACTGGAAAAGAAACTAATGAAAATGGTAAGGTGTGGATACACTATATAACATGAGTGTGGATAAACCATACTACTTGCAAAAACAACAGGTTTGCACAGATAATACAGCACAGATGGCTTTAACTGTGCATAACATAAAGCCAAAAGGTCATATAGTGAAGCAAGTTATTCAGATATTTTTATTTTATTTTATCTGGATTTCAAATTTTAGTCGATAAATTATTTGACACGATCGTTTAATTGAACTATATCTGAACTGACAAGCCTCTTATAGCGCTGTATTGAGAAGAACATGTATGCCATTCCCAAGTCTACATGAATTATCCAGACATTATTTCATTGATCATGAAATATACTAGAAATGAAAGAAAAAATTCTCATAAATAGAAATTTGAAGATAGCAACCAACCTTCTGATTCCATAGATTGACAGTAACCAGAGAACACGAGACAACCCTGAGGTTCCGTGACTAGACCAGCTAGATGGGTGGAACATTCAGAACATGTATGAACCTTGAAACCATCTGAAATACACAGTATAGCATCACCTGGATTGCTTTTGCAGGATTTATTAAGCTGCTTTGAATACAGACTGCCCAAAGTTAAGAAACTACTCGAGCATGAAGGTTCTGTCCATGAAAAAGGCCTTTCACTTGACACTGAAACATCAGGTGAAACTTCAGCTAGTATACCATGTGTGTTCTGGTCAGCATTAGACGATTTACTAAACAAGGAGACATTAATTGATTCTTCCTTATCGAGAGACTGGGAACTCAACACTTCGGACATGGATGAATTTCTAGCCTTTTCTTCAACGATCAAACATGAATTTTGACGTGGATTCACAGCTCTGTTATCCTTTGTTCTGATTGAAACTTTGTAGTCAAAAGAATCAGAACAAGGTTCACTATGTATAGGGAATTCCATAGATTCTTTATCTCCAACAGACATCATGTTCAATGGTTTAGGAACAGACTCAAGAGCAACTTCTTCAATGCTTGTATGGATGGTTTCTTTTGTAGACACCGAAGTTCTTCGGGAGTCATCATCAACCTCTTCCTGAAAAATGTGAGAATCTACCACGTCTAGGGAAACTAAGCAAGATTCATCACTAACTTCACTTGCGTGCCTGATATGAACACCACCTTTCTGAATATCAGCAGTATCAATGGCATTAGAATCATCAAGAGACTGGGAACACAACACATGGGAAGTGGATGAATTCATAACATTTTCTTCAGCAATCAAACATGAGTTTTTCCCAGGATTCACATCTATGTTAACCTTTTTTCTGATTGAAACTTCGCATCCACTGCCAAAAGTATCAGAAGAAGATTCACTGTGTATAAGGAATTCCAGGGATTCTGTATCTCCAACAGACATGAAGACCATTGGTTTAGGAACAGACTCAACAGCAATCTCTTCAAAGCTGGTGTGGAAGTTTTCTTTCTTTGACTCAGAAGTTCCTCTTGAGTCACTGCCAACTTCTTCCTGAGTGATGCAAAAATCTTCCAACTCCAGGGAAACTGAGCACGATTCATCACTCTCTTCATTTGCAAGAACACCAGCTTGCTTGTAATCAGCAATATCAATGGCATTGGAATCCATCAGTGCCAAATAACAATTATTGATGGGATTTTTCTTATCCCTTTTTTTATTATTATCTTTACAACAAGCAACTGACTCAACTGAAAAGTCAATGTTATTTGTCTCAGCTACCAAAAGATGATCTTCATATTTTGAACTGGCCAATGAATTAAAGGGAAGTAGTTCATGTACAACTCCAGAATAAAACTTTTTCACACTATCTCCAACATTCTGGACCTGATTCTCAAGATATTTTACAGCATCCTGAATACAACAAATAAAGAGGAAAAAACAAAGGAACTTAAAGATTGTAATGTAACCAACCTCAAACATGTTATACAAGTACAAGAAACTGAACAAGGATCAAAGCAACAAGTGGGAATCTGTAATTGAATAATTGAAGTTTTGCCTACCAGAAAAAGGAAGTTCTTTAAACTACCCGTGGATAGCAATGCTTTAATGTTATGATAATTGAAAAGCAATAATTTCAAAACCCTATCAGAGTCTATAGATTACACTTCACAAATCCATAAATGTAACCTCAAAACTATTCATAAAAGAATTGAATTCTTTAAACCAATATTGTTCCAAAAAACAGGTTCATTCAAAAAATTTATAAACAAAATTTAAAAAAAATAAAATCTTCTGTTTTTGTGGTTTTAAAATATAAGTTACAAAATAAGGCAAAGGTGAGGAGGGAAGACAAACAAATGGAAAAGTAGAAAAGCAATAATGAAATAGTACCTGGCCTACAATATCATCCACCTCCAGGCACACTGCTTCAAACTTCTGGTAAATATTCCCAACCCAGTTATTATTTTTAAACCTCAAATCCATCATGAACTTGTAAAACTGTGCCAGGACCAGAGATTTCAATCCTCAGGTTCGTGAAAATACCATTTCAATCCTAGATAAAACTGCAACAACAGTGGAAGAGGATCTCACACATATTAAACAAAGAGTTACACACAAAAAGGTAATATGCCAAACAAAACTGTCTTTCACATGAAAATACACACACTAGATGTTTCTCCTTAAGTTTTAATGCCTATCATAAAAAATAAAAAAAATCAATCCCACTCTTCAAAATTCAGCAATAATACCATGGTTTGAGCTGTATGTGAATTGTTATAAACCCTTGTCCAAGTCAACTCCTCCCTTTGAACCAAAATATATTCAGCAATAATAATACATAAGTGGAACAAAAATCTTTATCCTTAAAAGGAAATACTCTCCCCCTTTTGCTTAATAAAGATAAAAAATCACTAAGGCAATTAAACAGGTACCAATACAATTTCAAATTTTCACAGAATTTTTTCTGGCTCATTCTAGCATATAAACATATCTTCTAGAATCAACTCGAATTAAATTTAAAGAAGTCACGAATAGGACCCCCTGAATACTCCTATCCATACAACTTGAACTTTAATTTGATTTTCAGTATTTCAGTAGTCATCGTAACTAAACAATGTTACAGAAAATACACAATTCAACACTTACCGTACTTTAATTCTGCATGGAATACCAATAACAACACAAGATAGCAATAACAATAATAATAACATAAACAACAATAATAATAAGAAGAAGAATAACAATAACAAGAACAAAACAATAAGAAGAAGAAGAATAGTTAATAGTTCAGGAATTACCCAACTCTAACTTCCTCATATTATGGTGATGGAGCTATCAGAACCAATACTGTAATACATAAACAAGTTCTAAACATGCATGATGCACATATTCTTATCTTACTATGCAGCACAAAGGTGATCAAAAGATGTATATGTGGCTGCAGAACATTGAGTGACAGTAAAAACAAAAAGGGTATGCAAAAGATGAAAACTTGAAAGCATCCAGAAAGGCCCTGATCAATTTTCAGAGGAAACAAGCATACGGGGTATGATCAAAGAAGCATGGCCAGAATTCAGTTGAAGTAAATTATGGGATAATAAGGAGCATACAAAGAAACGGTGATCAGCAACCGGCAACGTGAGCAGCCGGTGACAGGCCAAACAGAACTGAAAGGCAAAGTGAGAAAGGGTTCTGAATTTGAGGGTGAGGAGTGGAATCAGAGGGTTTTAAGAAAGAAAGAAACCTTCGCTCAGAAACAGAATCAATTTGTTTATTGTTATTATCTTCTCTCAAACTACGGAGGACGTTTGTTCAGGTAATATTCCTCTACTGTTTTTTTTTCTAATTTCTTTTTCTTAACTTATTACTTTTATTGTTTTTTTCAAATTTATTTTAAACTAAAATTTAATATATTCTTTTAAATATTGATAATTAAAAATAGACTAAGTTGCAATTTCCGGAATTTTATTTTCTAAATTTAGTAGTCATATTTAAAAATTCACAAATTTAATTTAGATTGTCAATTTTTTTACACACTTTATTCTTTTGTTTTGGGTTAATCCAACCTTAAAATTCATTTATTTAAGGTCTAATTTAGAAATAATTTATATCTATTATTTCATGGTTATTATATTTCATATTATATATTATAAAATAAAAAATTCATATAGTCGATGGCACGTGGTATTATTGTATTTTTTTTTTAAAAGCTATATTTTTTTATTTTAATTCATAAATCTCATTGTTATGTCATAAATAATTGAGTTTAGGTTCCATTCAACTTTTTCTCCTTTTTAAAGCTAATTGAACCTTTAATTGGTATTAGAGCTAATCTTATGGGCTAGTTCTTAAATGGACTTGAGGTAAGATCCTTGGTACATTCAATGGAATTCGAGAAAAAAATCATAGACATACCACCTCTTTTCAAAGGACAAAAGTATGAGTTGTGGAAAGAAAGGATGGTCAATTTTCTGAACTACATGGATGAACATTTGTTGGCTATCATTGAAGAAGGCATTCCAACTCTATTTGATTCATTTGGAGAGTTGTTTCCAGGAGAACCTGAAAAGATTAGCAAATAGACAGATACCAACTCAATGTCAGGGCAAGACATATCATAATATGTGCATTGTCTGAAGAAGAGTTTGATCAAAATGATCACCATAACTAGTGCTAAAGAAATGTGGGAGATCATTGTTGAGATAGAGGATCAAAAATAGATTCAAACTCATATGACACTGAGATTGACCACATCTATCTTATGGTTGACAAATTGGCACTAGAAGAATCTGATGAAGATATGTGTGATAAAATTGTAGCAGATTCATCAAGAAGCTCTTGAGTTGATGACTCTAATAAAGAGATAAACCTTCTTGATTTATATTCTCTTTGAAAAGCTTACCAACAAGCCATTATTACTAATATCCAGTTCATATATGCATATAAATATCTAAAAAAAGAAATTTAGAAATACTTGCAAGGATATTGAGTTTTGACAGAAAGAAAACCTGAATAACCATGATAAATATACAAAATTAAGTAATAGTAATCATAGACTAAATAAGGAACATCTAAATTTAAAAGAAAAACTTGAGATCGTTAATACAAAATTAAAAAGAACCAACAAAGATGTAGTCACACTTAAAAAAGACCTTTAAGATCAAATCTTAAACTACTCAAATGAAGAACCCTTTTGATCAAATATTAAACTACTCAAATGAAGAAGAAACTAAACCTAAAAAGGTTATTGATATAAATGCTTTGATTAAGAAAATTCAAGAAATCTCTTAAAAATAATATTTGGTTATGAAAGTATAAATTCCTATTTCAAAATTGAATCGATAACCCCCAATTTCTAAAGGTACTCATAAAAGAGATTCCTTGAGAAAGTCTAACAAAAAAGGACTCAACCAAGTATGGGTACCAAGAGACAAAGTTCTTCTTTTTCAGCTTTCAAAAATACCAGGATAATGAGAAATGAATGGTTGCAACTACCTATAGCAAAAAGTTCTATGTTCCTATAATAGAAAAGCAAGGGAATATTAAGAAAAATAAGCAGCAAAGCAAACTAGAAAGAACACTAGAATGAACAACACATCATCTATTAATGAAGAATCATCTTGCAAACATGTGTCAGATAGGTAAGCACTTCTAACTCATTAGATGATATAGTAATTTGTCATGTTGTTTCAATATATTGTTCAAATTAGACGATTCAAGCTTTACTTTAATTGAATGATCTTAGACTCAGATGAACTCATAGATTAAGTATAATTATTTGTCTCATACAATCCATGCATACACGCATTAGAACCTATTGCTTCTTGGTGGTGGACTAATCAATTTTAGGTCAGTTAAATCCCACTCTTTTTACTCGGCAAACGGATCGAGTCAATTGTGGTATAATTGAGAGTTGTCATATCCACAAGGAATTAATCATATCACAGCATAATTATCTTAAAAAATAAAGTGATACGTAAAAGGGAGCTTTTGCATGTAATATTTATAAATAGAAACTATAAATAATAATATTATTACTAGCTATTTAAATCGAGAGGTGAAGGTTAGACAAATCAGTGAAGCAAGAAAGTAACAATATAACACAAATGTTGGAAATGAAATAACTTTGTGAATTTCCTTTATTATTGTTATTCATAAATGCAAGAAGAAGTTAGAAAATAATCTTCAAATATGTTTACCCCTCACATTGAGATAATTCAATATGAAAGTAACATGGCTTATGAAGGACAACCATGACCTAGAAGAACACTTGTTAAATCCTATGGAGTAGTGGAGTTGGAGGACCCAGTGTCACACAAAAGTTGGGTAGTCAATGGTCAAAGGTTGAAGCCCTATTTAGGTGGTGAAATTGAAAGGCTCATCATAGTGATTTGTTAAAGTAGCTATAAAGAAATATGCGTCAAGATATATGACATTAAACAAGCATTTGCTAGGAGACAACCCAATATTTTAATTACTATATTTTGTTTTTTTGTGTTTTGTTTAAGTTATATGTTGTATGGTAAAACCAGGTTTAATGACCTTGGAATAGTTTGAATCGTATATTGCATGACCCGGGGAGAAGGTCCAACACATGAAGCAGAATCATCTAAAGTTGTAGATGAGGATTTCAACACATAGTTGGATGAGTTGCTAAGAAGGGATGATTGAGCACAAAACATGGTTTTATCTTTACCGTTATTTCTTTTCAATTTGTATAATTTGCTTATTTTTTTAGTTTTTTAATTTGCTTATATTTATATTTATATTTTATTTGTTGAGTTATTTTTTTAGTTTTATTTTGTTCTTAAATATTATTGTGAGAACTGGAATATTAATTTAAATTGTGGGGAAATTATTAACTAGACTTTGTGTTTAAGATTAGAACAATGAAATGATATAGACATGGGTTGGAAAAGAAAATGTGTTGAATCCATATTCCAATTTAGTTGAGATTGTGGTACATGAAAATTAAACAAGATGACTAGTTAGATCAGAGAATGACAAACAATAAGGAATTAGGCTAATTAAGCCAGGTAAGTGTGTGTGATCTTAAACAATTTGAGAGTTTCATTGATGAATTAATAGTTGTGATTGCTTTATTTTTTATTTTATGTTACATCATAAAAGAGCATGAAAAATGATTAAGGCATTTTTATTAATTAGAAACTCAAGTCCAAATATCCAACCTTTGTTTAAATTGATTATAACCATGTAGAAGAGCTTAAGATTCATGATTCTAATGTGATTGTGATATGAAGGTGAAATGAAAAACAACTGTGATTTGTTAGGATTCAGTGAAAATTGAGATAAACACTTACCTGTGAGAATTTAAGAAGAAATTCCTTGATAAATTGTCATTTCATTGTTTCAGTTGTTATCCTAAAAGTTGATTATATCAATTTAATCTGTTGTTTAGTAAATAAAGTTGTTCTGATAGTTGAACTCAAATATGATTTATTTATATTCATTTACTTTGCTTGATGATTATAGGTGCCATAATTTAGTAATATTTCATACAAAAAGATAGGCACATATGGAATTTAATTGATAAAATAGTTATAATTCAACATTTAATTTAGGAATTTGAACCTTTTTACATATATTTGGATTATAAGATGAATATGAATGAACCATTCCCAAATTTGTGTTAATTTCAGGAATCTAGGAGAAAATTGAGATAAAAAGGGCTAAAGGAGAATGGACAAATTGAAGACAAAAAGAAAAGACAAAGTGGGGCATTGAAAACTCGTCCAAGGCTCGCTTAAGCGAGTTCACTCCAGTGAAGTTGGGTTTCTTCTCGTAAAACTCGCTTAAGCAAGAAATATCTCGTTTAAGTGAGATGTCACTTAGTCCAAGCCTAAATAGGTTAAATAGAAGGCGTGAGGCATAATCGTAGACATCATTGGGAGGATATGGAGAGATGAAAAAAACCCTAGAAACACCTTGGATAATTTTTTCTTACTTTTCATGCTTGTAATGGCCAATATGAGTGGCTAATTCTTTCCTTTGGGATTGTGAGTAACTTGTTCAAACTCTTATGTATTGAGGTGATATTTATTTATAATATTTAATTCTTGATTGATAATTGGTATTATCATTTTATTCTCAAAAACTTGAAATTATTCATGATTTGGATCTTTAGATTAGACTAGAAAGTACTTCTGAGTATCTTACCTAAATGAGAATGTTTAACATATTTGAATGCTAGGAATAGATTTGAAAGGTTAATTGTTTTATAACATTTTTTCATAATGATAAGGAGTTTTTAAAAATATGTGAGGAATCGATATTTAGAAGACTCTCTTAATAATTTTGTATATGTGAGGAATTCTTATGAATGATTTTTATATGTGCATCAATGTCAATCAAGATGAAATGTTATATGTTTTTATTCATTGAAACTACGAACAAGTAAGAAGGATTAACCTCATTCCCAATTTTCCCAATTGACTCATCCAAATCATTTACTTTGCTTTTATTTAATTTTCATGCAAACTCATGTCAATATCTTTCAAATCAAATTGTTGTGCATATTATTAAACTTAGTGAATTTATTAGGATTTTAAATAATTGTTCCTTGTGGTTTCAATATTTGTCCTTAGATACAAACTATTACTTTTGACTCGATACACTTGTCGTAAAAGTTTCATAAATTATTTGGACCTTGTATTTGAGTTATGAATAGTTTAGGTTAAATAACTTAACCCTATGATAGAAAGTTGGTTCCAAGCTAAGGTAAATAACCTACCTTGTTAGTGTTAGATTAGGGTTTGGTGACGCCATCTTCCATGTGCTACTTGTCACTCTCTCATTGGAGAGTATTTGAAGCTTGGGCTACTAGTTACCTTTGCCACAAGTCAACTTGTAAGTTGAGAGAATATTGACAAACTTTCTCCACAAGGTAGGACTAGGTTAGGGTTTGAAGCTTTCTTTGCAAGATTTTTATCCTATAAAAGGATCTCTTGTACATAAAATTCAAACTGGAATTTGAGAATAGAAATGCTGCCAAAAAAAATTTCATTTCTCTTCAAAGTCTCTATATTTTTTTGTTATCAATTGTGAGTGATCTAGCCGAACTGCATGACGTTGGCCTAACCTCTTCATTGCACACCAATCTCCTTCATTCTCCACTATTGTGCATCCTAACCCACTCAATTACACTCCATCTCCACAACCAGTTCATCTCCTTTTCCATTAGCACCGAAGAACATTTCATGGAGCCAAGGAGATCTCCATTAATTGGTCATCAAAGCTAAATGTTCTTCGGTCAAAAAAATTAATATTATATTCCAAATTTGTTTGTCTTGTTTCACCGTTTATTAGAGAGAGGGGAAGGAAAGGGAGAGAGTTTGTAATAAGGAATTGTGAGAAATTTTAACCTTCTAAAAGAACTTGTGGTTATTTAATTTAATCTTCAATTATGCACTGATCTGTTTATATATTTATATTTACGTAATTTAATTTATCTTCACTTAAATATTGATATTGTTTATTTACTTATATTTATATAATTTAATTAATCCCTACTTGCATATTGATATTGTTTATTTATTTATAATTATTTTATTTAATCTTTAATTGTGAAATAATCCTATTTATTTATTTATATTATGTCATTTCATATGGTTCTATTTATTCATTTTATTTATTCATTTGTAATTATCTCATTTAATTTTCAAATACACTCTATTTATTTAATTATATTTGTGTCATTTAATTTATTTTAATTACGCACCCATCTCTTTAATAATTTATAATTTTGTTATTTTATTTTCCTATGATAGTGATATATTGACTCATTTCTAATTATTTAAAGTTTTTATTTGATTCTTATGTTATTTTATTTTATTTTGTATTATGTTAAACATAATATTTGTATTATTAAAAATATATATGTATAATAATAAAAATAAATTAAAAGTAGATATTTTTTTATTTAATGAACTGGGATATTTTATTGGTAATTCTTACACCAAATATTTTATTCACACCAATTTAACTTAGCTTTCTTATTTTAAATTAATCCTTAATTTTAATCACGCCACTTTATTTTATACTATATTTTAGGCTAAATAATTGTTAAGTTAAAATACTATTTTTATATTATAATATTATTTTAACATCATCTTATAACACAATTCTTACTATATTATTTCAATACTTTATATATAAGTTATTATCATTATATTTATTTTAATATAACTAAATTTTTTAACTTCTTATGAATTTTATTTCTTAAAAAAATATGATTAAATAATTTAATTCATGGTAAACACGATTAAAATATTTTTTTATTTATCCTACTTTTTATTAATATTTAATATTTCATTTTATTTTTAAAACAAACAAAAGTAAAATATATATTTTTATTTCAAACTACTACAAATTTTTAATAATTTTATACTTGTTATTGCATTTTTAAAGAATTGTAATATTATTTTAAATTTATGTGATCAATAATAATAAGTATAACATAATGCAATTTTATATTTGTCTTCTACGTTTCTTTTAATTTGTATATAAAACATTATTATATTAATTTATATTCTAAATTAAATTACACAACCTAAAAAAAATTATTATATTCAACATTTTCTATTATCGGTTTATTTTTAATTACTATTTTATATTTATTTATTTTAAATGTTTTAAAAGTTTTTTAAATAAAAAATAGAAAAACTAAGTAAAATTTGACCCTTATGGATTGAATTTTGACTGGTTCTATGACACAACGTAGCATTATTCAATGTTGTGAATTTACTTTCATAAAGACTAAATTCTTAATGTGAATAATGAATAGCTCTAATTTGATGAATAAACTCACATATTATATTCAAATCTTCCTTAAGACAACTTAAGAAGTTTCAGCAATCAATCAACTATTACAAGGAGTACACAAATCACTTTTGGTTATTATGAGTGCACAAATCACTCTTGATTATCCCATTTTAATTTCTCTCTAAATATGAGATCTCAAAATATTCAAAGATAACTCTCAAAGAGTGGATAGTTTAAACTCACGAGATTTACTTCACAAAGTGAATAAATACAAATACAAAGGTTTATCTCATTTATAAAGAACATTTAACAAACTTATGAGTACTTAGAAAAATTGTGTAGCTCTTGTGTGTTCTTCACATTCAACTTGAATCATTTATATGATTTCTTCAATATTATTGTTGCTTAAATCTTGCTTCTTTTTAATCCTTTGCAAACAATCTTTATCATCTTTATAGATTTCGCAATTCTTCCCTTGACTTTCTAATGATTGAAAACTTTTATGCACAACCTTGGTATCTTTAAGCTTTTCATCTCTTTATAATAGAACATTTTCAAACACATGTAATAAAATAATGATACACTATGATTGTAAAACCCAACATATTTACTTTGTTTCCTTTTTTATGTTCTAATGTGAACATTGTAGAATATAAACTTTCTATATAAAAAAAAAAAAAAAAACATTGTGTTTAATCAATTATGGTTTATATGATTTTGCAATTTTATTGATCTTTCACTCACTTTATCTCTAAAAACCACTTATCATTATAGTTTGTTTGGGAAATTTCCAACACCTATGATTTTAATTAAGTTCTGAAATTAATTAACTGTAAAACATTATACGTTGCTCAAATTTTTGCGCCAACAAGATTCATAGAGAATAGTTTTTGTGTTCACTTAGCAAACTAGAAAAAGTGCATAAATCTTGTATACGTCAAAAGACAGTATCCCTCTCTAGTGAGCAACCCTCTGATATGTTGATCACTATTCAGATAAATCATTTATCTTAGCTAGAAATGGTTGTTTGATAAAGAATACTCGATTATTAGATAAAAGTGTTTGTTGTTCAAATAATACTCTTAAACATGTTAGTCAAGAATGGCTACGTTCCAAAAAAATACTCGCCAAGAGTGATTGTGTGTCAAAGAATACACATTTTAGCTAGAATTGGCTACATTCCACAAAAAAAAACTTGGTTTTAGTCAATAGTGGTTGTGTTCCAAAGAATACTCGAATAGATTAGCTAGGAGTGGCTATGAACCTAAAAAATAATCAACAAGTTAGCCAGAAATGGCTACAATCCAATACAATGCTCATGTAGGTTAGCAAAGAGTGGCTACGAGCCAAAATAATACTTGTTTATAACTTATTGGCATTAGTCTACTTAGTGGAACTCAATATGTTGATTGAGAACTGGACATAGTTTGCTTTGTTATACAAACTAGTATAAAATATTTTGTGTATCTCTATTTCTCCTTATCTCTTTTACATTTCATAATTATAATTTTCACTATCCTAAAAAGGAGATTTATTATGAGAATTAACTTCTACAATGCTTTAAACAAGTAAAGTTGTTAAGTTATAAAGTTGTGTTGTAACATTCCATCAAATGTAAAATTCATTACATGTAACACACATTAAAAGATTAATTAAAAATAACACACATATATATAGTTATATATAACACACCAAAATAAATTACTTACTAGCAAGGAAATTAAGATCATTAAATAAGATATAAATTTACTTGTGTGTCATTTTATAAGTTTAATCTTTTATAAGATCAATTTGCTCTACTATGGAAGATAAACATAAGAAATCATTTTACAATATCCTTAAGAAGAGTAGTAAGGAAGGGAAGGGAAGTTATTAAAAAAAATAAAGAAAGAGATTTGTCTAGCATCATTATTAGCAAGGAAATTATCAACAACTACATTAATCTCTCTATTAACATACATAATAGTCATGTTTTAATTCCTATGTATAAGCTTGAGATAAGAAGAATAAGATTAGCAAGGAAAGCAAGAATCAAATTTTATTATTCTAACTAATGCAAGATAGTCATCCAGATCACAAAGGAAAGTTTGGAATTTCTCATCTAGATGAGCTCTAAACCATGATAGAGTACAATCAAATCACACTTTCCACATGTTTAATAATTAAAATAAAAATATATAATTTTAACATATTTGTTAGAGATCTCACATCAAATAGTTAAATTATAATATAAAAGTGACTACAAATTTCACCTTACAATTCAATTTTGTAAAGTTAAATTTAAATTTCCAATAGTCTCACATCAATTAATACATTGTATAAGTAAAAGCAATCTTTACCGCGTAAGTTTATTTTAAAGAGTTGAGTTAGCATATGCAACTCTCTAAGTTGATATCAAAGTTTATCTTAGAAGTTTTTTGACCAATTGTACAACTCATTATTGAACCACCACAAAAATTTAATTTCAGATGTTCAGTTCTAAACATAATGGGTGTGTTTGATATCTCACATCAACTAAAAATATGACTACATTACAGTACATAATGGAGAGAAAACCTTATAACAAACTAATTTATAAGATTAAATTAAGTCTAAATTACTTTGTGAGATTATATTAAAGATTATCCTAAATCCATTAAAAAACTTATTCATCATGTTATACTTAGGTCATCCACCATGTTATACTTGTAAGAAGTCTTGAAGGTGAGATTATATTAAAGATTATTCTAAATTCATTAAAAAACTTATTCATCATGTTATAATTATAAGAAGTCTTGAAGGTGAATGATGTAAAGGAGGAAAAATCAAATCTCATATTTATCAATAATAATGCCAAAATATAACATATAAATAGAAATCCACTTTGTAAATTAATTTTATAAGATAGAGTTAAAACTAGAACACTTTATAAAACCATTATAATAAAATTTGTATGATAATAATGTAAGAAATTATGTAAATTAATTTCTATAAAGTGACTCACATGACTTAGAGTTTGGGCTTTGGGCCCAAATATGATTTAATAATAATAGAATAAAGGGTCCATTGGTTAATGTGAGAAATATATATCTGATGATATACCTAATGGAAAACCTACATCTGATGAAGATAAATGGAAAATTAATTTTTTCCGCTTTATGTATTAATTTTTTAAATTATGATTTTGGAATTATTTGTATGATAGATTTGTAACACCAAAGTGATCAAATCTTTATGTTTTATTTAATTCCAAATTATGGATGAATTTTATTTCAATTAATGATATTATTTATGAAATTATTTGTATGATAGATTTGTAATCACCAAAGTGATCAAATCTTTAAGTTTTATTTAATTCCAAATTATGGATGAAGATATTATTTATGGAATTATTTGTATGATAGATTTGTAATCACCAAAGTGATCAAATCTTTAAGTTTTATTTAATTCTAGATTACTGATAAATTTTATTTCAATTACCTATAGAATGGATGCT
>Ga0123342_1005879_pt1 | contig 17423 bp, 11 predicted proteins | sample Turbeawhitnodule_FD_89960 | JGI IMG/M metagenome (GOLD analysis project Ga0123342, IMG submission 89960) | Root nodule microbial communities of legume samples collected from Mexico - Turtle bean Mexico white nodule | ecosystem: Host-associated > Plants > Roots > Nodule | place: Mexico: Nepantla... | reverse complement strand
TTTGGATTTTTTAATTTGGAATAAGGGTAGTTTTGGAAATTTAAAAAATTGATATGGTGGTGGAGGTTAAAATTGATATGGTGCAGGAGGGTAGTTTTGGAAATTTATAAAATTGATATGGTGCAGGAGGGTAGTTTAGGAGGGTAGTTTTGGAAATTTATAAAATTGATATGGTGGAGGTTAAAACTGATATGGTGCAGGAAGAATTTGCCTTCATTTATCTCTTACATCAATACACTTTGCCAATTGCTTCCTGATGATTTTGAGTTTATAAAATTGTCCTTTATTTTCAAATTGAAAATTTGGAATTAAAAAATATATTATGAAAATAAATTCAGAATAGATTTTTTCATTCTAAAAATAAAATTGGTAAACCAAAATCTCATCCCATAAAAACGTATTTTGAAAGAAAAATTTGGAAATGTATTTTCGATAAAATACTCCAAAAATATATTCTAAATTCCAGAAAAATATTTTGAAAATCTAAATCTAAAAATGTATTCAAGAATACAAAATCTAGAATCTATGTTGAACCGTATTGTTTAAAAACTTAAAAAGATATTTTTATCCTTTCACATAACATTAGATGCTGGTTAAAAGATGGAAAACTAGTTTCATAAAAAAAACTTGGGCTGATTCTCCCTGCACCCACCCGATGGTAGATAGGAAAAGACTAAACTGTCTTTAATGAATTTGGCATTAAGTTAAGTGAGAGATGTGCACCTAATGCAATGCACCCAACCCGCAACCGAAGTGAGAGATCTACACCCAAGTCTTCCTCTTTGTTTTCGCAGTGAACCCGCAACCGTCAACCACCTTCGTACCGTTCGATTTGGCCGACATAGCAATAGTCGCCACGACTAAGGACTTCACACTTTTCCTCTGAAGGAGCCCTTGAACGGAGAGGAACCCAGGAGCGAACGTTGGAGAAGACAGGGTAAGTGGCTTCCGTATAATTTTATTTAGAATTGTAGTTTGTGTCTTCCGGATAAATTTATGCGGAATTATAGTTTGTGCCTTTCAGATGTTTTTGTGCGGAAGTCATATTTGACTTGTGGGTATTTTTATCCAATATTTGTTATTGTTCTGCGGATGGTTTCGTTTGGAAGTTTTCTGAATTAATTTCATATATTAATATCCGTATTTGTGTTAGGTAGTTAGGGTAGTTCGCAATATGTTATTTTTGGTTTGTTCTTTTATACTATCTGTGTTCCATTGTAATTTTGGATTAAATGTTATTTTATGAAAAGTAAGATGGTGAGGACTAGAGGTGGAGGAAGTTCTAATTTGGACCGTGTGCGACCAACTGCATCGGTGAGAAGAAGACCGGGTGGTCCTAGTACTTCAGTTCCAAATGAACACTTTGAAGATTATATTAAAGAAGAAGAACTTGAAATTGATGATGAAGGCTATCCATGAGGGCTAGTGGATAAGTCGTTACTCATTAATTATGAACATCATGTAGCCAGACAGTTATAGGATGGTTTGGTAAGTAATGCAAATTAATTTATTGTATTTGGTATGTATATATTTATTGATGATATATGTTGATTATTGTAGGATCGTGGTGAGCTGAAAGTCGTTTCACATGGGAGGAAGATAAATAAGTTAGGAGCACCTCATGAGCGCATAGAGGCTGTTGTAGAAATGTCTGCTTCATGCTAGTTATGAGATTTTAGACCGATGGTTGTTGTGTGTTTTTGTAGAGAGGTGGCGTGCAAAGACTAACAACTTTCATTTACTGGTTGGGGAGATGAACATCACTCTTGATGATGTGTCAAATTTGTTGCATTTACCCATTATTGGTCAATTTTATACGTAGGAAGCCTTAGATGCAGATTCAGTGATTGATTTATTGGTACAAGCTCTCCGTGTTGATCATGGAGATGCATCTGAAGAAACAAGATACTGTCGGGGAGCTCATGTGCGCCTGAGTTGGTTAAGAGATGTGTACGAAGACACATGCTTAAGGAGGCAGTGGACTGTGGCTGCCAGAGCTTACTTACTTCACCTTGTCGGTTGCACTATCTTTGCCGAAAAGAGTGCTACATCAATTAGTGTGTTTTATCTTGGATTTTTTGTTGATTTGAGGTTGACTGGGGGATATTTTTGGGCGGGAGCTGCATTAACTCACATGTATGAGCAACTAGGAGATTGTAGTTATGCAAACATTAAGCAACTAGCTGGTTATGCGACATTGTTGCAGGAGTGGATTTACGAGCACTTCCCATCTATAGGGATGAGACGTATGCAACCACTGTATTCTGAAGACCAACCTCGGTGTAGGATGTATGATGCAGGAAAAGGTACTTCAATTGTTGTTTTTAGATACATTGACACCAGCTTCAATTCGTTTTTTTCATATGACAAGCACAGGGAAGACGTTCATTCGAGTGAATTTCCTTATTCTCTGGTTATTTGAGGGTTGGAAATTGGACACAATTGCACATGCCAGAACGTGTTCTGTGTTAGTATGGATATACACAGATCATCCCTCGCAACCCATCTTTACTTAGACATGGTGATCCGGATACAAATGAAATCGACCGCTGATGGTTACATTATGTTGATTATGTCATAAATGATATGGCCAGAGCACCTTATCCTGACACTTGCGTTGAAGAGTTCATGTCTTGGTTTAGATCTGTATCACATCCATATGTGATTAATGCGAAGGATGATGAGCATCCTCCATTGGTACCCTCAGATGCACGTGGCCACGGAGCACGTCCCGAGGAGTCACATCCCGAACATATTGCTCTGGTATGCTTGTAACTTTATTAACGTATTAATTTGTGTTATCTTTTTCTAATACTATGACATTCATGCTTGTAGGGTATTTGTCGTATTACATAGATATTGCAACAATTACTTAATCATAGTGATGTCGTGGAGGGCAGCCCTGTTTGGGAAGGCATACAAGCAGCCATTATGTTAGCACGATGAGTGACTGATGATAGAGTTGTATATGTTAGGAGACATTCACGTAGGAATGATTGAGCATGTATTAGGGATAATGTATTAGGATTCCTTTTTATGTAATATTTTTATCTATGACGATGTATTTGAACCTTATCTATATTATTGAATGTGGATTTTAGTATTGTTATTTACAATGGTTTGGGATATTAGGTTATGAGCATTTAAAAAAAAATCATGTATTGCTTTTATCTATAATAATTGCCTTTCGAAAAACACTTATATATTTCAGATATTACCATCCATAGGTACCTACTTGACTTCTGGATTTTTCCATCCATAAGTAGCTCTATGACTTTCGGATTTTTTTATCCATAAGCACCAATATTGGGTTCTGGATAAATCCATCCATAGGCACCAATATGAGTTTCGGATAATTCTATCCATAAACACAACAATGTGTTCCAGATATTGTCATCCGTAGTCACGTTTATAGCTTCCAAAGACGCATATCCGTAACTATCTAATGTTTTGCGAATGTTCTCATCCCTAGCCACCATTGTGTGTATAGGATACATACTTAAGTGCGCATAAATGCATCACAAATGTAGTCAATACATATATTAAAAGAGCCTAAACATCTTAAAACAAAAACATTAGTTATCTATTACAAATGTTAAGATTAGAAATGTTGTCTAATGGACATTATTTGTGTATAAACTTGCATCCGGTTAGTGTAGTATGTTGACCAAGATTGGGCTGTAGGATAACAATGTGATGCCCACAATATATTTGTAGGTGGAATAGGACAACCATCTTTCAGCTTCACCTATAAAAGTAATAAATATAAGTTACATAAGTTTTAAGTTAACACTATTAGTAACCTTAAACTGATGTCCGACCACATGCAGACTCTTTTGGAATGAAGCTTTGATTGAATTATGTTGTAAAATAATCATTTTATTGACCGAATCCCAACAGAAACATAAATCCCCCATGGAATTTTGAAGAATTCTCTTTAGGGTCCAGTATGCCGCTTTAACCCTGTTACTTGTTGTGTTTCCTAAGTGCATTACCTTATCTGTCCATGCCTTCACAAAATTTTCTTTGTGTGGACATAACCATGTATCCATCACATAATCAACAAATATAGGCCATGGAGAATAAACAACTTGAAGAGCGTTGACACGATCTTCAAAGGCCTCAACAATATCACAATCCACAACAAATCCCCAAGCTTGCATTACTTTATCCAAAGACTCCCTTGGATGCACCAACATTTTATATTTTGCTTTCACATTTTTATCAATGTGAAATCGACAGAACAAATTATAAGCTTCAGGAAATACGATTCTCACTGCATTCATTAAGGCAATATCTCTATCACATACTACCACCCTAGGGTATGAATCAATTCTAAAAAACAACCCTTTAAGTCTATCAAGGGCCCACAAAAAAATGTTTTCCTTTTCTGCTGCTAGTAAACAAAATGCAACGGAAAAAGTCAAATAAGTTGATGTAATCCCAACAACCTCAAGTAAATGCATCTTATACTTGTTTGTTTTGTACGTACTATCCATCAATATGACAATATTAAACGAGTTCACTAGCTTTACTGAATTTGGGTGTGTCCAAAATATATCCTGCACAACATTCGACACCTCTTCACACCTACACCAATGAACGTACATGTCTCGCTCCAGTAACAACATGAACTATTGAATTTCTGTTCTATGACGTCGTTGTGATCTTCGGTGAACACACATTGCATTATAAACTTGCTTTATCGTCATCAAATTCTTCTCATTTCTCTCTTTCATGGTTAGTAGAATATTTCTTGCCTTCACTGAAGTTTTAGTCATATCCTCAACCATAACATTTTCCTCTACACTTAACCTTCCAGCATACGGATGGCCCACCATTGTCTCTGCCAAATCATGATTGTGAGAACCACAAATTAATTCAACCATCCACCCTTGACCAGCTCTGATTGGTTTGCCTCGCAATGTGAAAGGACACTCACACTTCCTACTTCCCGTTCTACTTATATCTACGTCTTTTTTATACCGTATGTATTTACCTTCTCTCTCACAACCTAATAATACGTATGTCATCTTTCCTCGTTGGCCCGTCCATGTATCCGACCTTAATATAACAATAACAAACCCATAACTATAGCCAACACTTCTCACCCACTCTAACAGCTCATCTCGATCACGAAATACCTACAATAACATATGCCAAATTTTAAAATCATTCATAAACAATAACATTAAAAAACCCCAACATTTACCTTACCTCATTTGTAGTAAATGCCTCACTACACTTATATGCCCTATGTTCATTATCTAATGCATTGCAAGTTATTAACTGCTCCAGATCAACATCGTCTAATCCATCCCACACATCAATCTCCCCTGAAATTCCCATGTATGAGTCCTGTGTATCCATTCACAATGCTAAAAAAAAAAATTACTTAGCTCGCGGATACAAAAATCCATAAGTCAAAACATACACTTCCGCATTCGCACATCCGGAACACAGTAAACTATTCCAGATATGGACATCCATAATTCAAAAAACAACTCCGGATATGTAAATCCAGAATACAAAACACAATTTCGAATAATTCTATCCATAATGCATTTCTATACTACAGACATAGGCATTCGGGACCTTCAACTGCAAATGTTACTGACTTACGAATGTTTATATCCAGAGTGTTTAACAATGACTTCCGGACGCTTGCATTTGCAATAAAAGTAGGCTTCTGGATATCGGTATCCATCACCACCTTAGCTCGAAGAAAATGAGAATAAAAAAGCTTAAATGTCTTCTTACCTCACAACAATGTCAACCAGCAGAATTTACAGTGCAAACGACTCATCCACCACCGTAAAACCACCTCCTATGCAACTCAAATCACCACCAAAGAGAAAAACCAACTTTCTCTACATCCTTCACAGCTTTCAAAATAAAAGATGGATTTTAAAAACTTTGTCCTCAATTGATTGGGTGGCCCAATTTACCAAGGCCGTGACCTTGTTGGGGGCAAAATATGGATAGACTCTGTTGTTGTTGACTGATCCAGTTAGGATGGACCAAAAACAGAATAATCTTTTTTTTTATCAGAAAAAAACTGAATAATCTTAACGTCAAAGTTGATTAATCGTCAATTTGCTATTCAAATGAATAATTTTGCATTTTTATTTCGAGTTATAATATATAAAAAAGTATATTATTTCATACAATCATCTCAGAAAATGTTTTATTAAATAATTTAATTAAATATTTTATTGTTAAAAAATTGTTAAGTGATTATTTATCAAAAAAAATTATCGAAAAATACTTTTTATTGTAGATACCCAAACACTTAAAAATTAAACGCAAGAAGTAAATTGATAATGTTAGAAAATTTGAGTATGACGGAAATGCGTAATAAGTATGTATAGAAATGAAATGGGGCCAGGTCACGTGGGCGCATTTGATATGCTCCATTACTCTCCTTCTCTCTGGGCCCCATCTCACGTGCTCCTCTCTTCCCTTCCCCTTCCCTACTCTAACTCTCCTCTCACCTTAACCCTATCATCAACATATTCATCTTTCATCTTCCTATATACACTTTCACATTTTCTTCAACATTTTTTCACAATCTTCAATTACTATGCTACAAATTCAACTCCTTTTCATCACTTTTTTTTTTTTTTCTCCTCTTCATCTCTTTCAACTAACATCTTCACAGGTTATATAACCAATTAACGGTAGGTCCAGAGAAAGGGACTCCAAAGTGCTTTATGTTAATTCATAACTCATCACTTTTTGTTATGCTACATGAGTTGATAATGGTACGGCAAGAATCACCATCTTGGAACGCCTAATTATTGAGTATAATTATTGTTGTTACTTTCTTTTTTTGCGATGCACGTTCAACCATTATTTGATTCCTCTAACATTATTGACGTCCAAGGTAATTAAGCATCTGGTTACCACAATTTCACTGTGAAAAGAACAGAGGACATTAACACACAAATACACTTATTTTTTACCATAATTGATGTTTTAGACTAAGATGGCGGAAACCTTTGTCAGGAATAGAGGGCAACATGGTTTTCGACCAAATCTTATACTTAGCAAAGACAAAAACATTATATATGGATATATACGAAACCTTTTTCATTTATGGGGAGAACACATAGGGACTCCACTTAATAACTTTATAACTAATTATAATGTATTTAATAACAAATGTTAAGTTTTGAAGTACGAAGATTGGGATATAAAGCATGAAAGCAACGCAAGAGACTTTTCTTTTGACACAGAATGATACATAGCATTAAGAGTCTGATTTTGAACGTAAAGGGTGGTGTAGTTTGAATGGTAACATATAGAATAGACCAAGAAGGGATCTTTCCAGGAAATAGGGCAGAACATGGGTGGGGCACTTTGGGACAAAATTCCAATACGCAAATTCCCAACTGATGTAGATGTAGATGCAGATCACAAATATTCTTCCCAGTACGTCCAACAAAACTACTCATATCCCAAAGTATTTACAATCTGTAAAAACTAAAGAGATAGATGGTAACACTTTCTTTTTGAATCATTCTCTTTTAGTGGGTCAATTTTTTCAACTAGTAAGACAAAATACTGGAAAAAGGGTTTCAGAAAAATACTATGAACCCATCAGAAAAATCTGTTAAAAGTTGTCATGTTTGGAAACTCCCAATTGAACTACAATTTTTGAAATCCAACCCTCATAAATATGTGCTTAACCATGCGTTAATGAGAAGAGAAAGGAACAAGGGAGAATGATGGGTGAATTTATTTTTTATTGCCTGAAAGGAAAAATGAAATTGGGTGTTGGAGAAGAGAAGAGAAGATATTGTTTTGGAGCAGAGGGAGTTTGGTGAGGCAGTTAAAGAATAGTTGTGAATGGCAGAATCTCTTTGTGGCTGAAAGGAAAAGAAAGAAAGAGAAGCATTAATTAATAATGAAGATAGGACCATTAAGAAGAGGCAGCTTTTTGTTTCTGAACTGGTCCTTCTCTGCGAAAGGAAAGGGCAGTTCCTTTCAAACTTTGTTTTCATGCAACTGCCTTTCCCTTTAATTAGTGCCAATGATGATTTGTGGAGTGTGCTGCCACTGAACCTCATTGTTAGAAAACCTCTCTTCCCTCCTATCTCAAAAAGCACCAAAATTTAGAACTTAATACAAATAATTTTAGAAAAAAAAAACTAATTACTATATTAATTAAATTAAATATTATTTTATGTCTTAAAAAATTATTGATATTTAAAACTTTTTTGAACGGATGTTGGGATTTAGTGAACGATTGTTCTGCTCCTCCCTTCGTCTGGTCGTACAAGCTGGGAAGGTACCTTCTAGAAGGCACTCCGACTATAAGTCAGTTAGGATGTCGACACTTGACTGTCAGAGTACCGTAGATAATGAAGTACCTGATTCTTGGAATCTGCGCTTTTTATATTACCTTAATGGGTCTTCGTTAGTGGACCAGATTAGGAGGTTGATCTCTGTTTATGGTTGTGCTAAACAACACTCATGGCTCGTCGTCATGGATCGATCGCCGTCGCATGACCTTCTTATCGTGGTCGAGTGATTTGAGTTTCTGACTAATAATTTATATTATTAATAAAAAACATAAATTAATTTTTAAATTAATATATAATTAGTTATCAACTTTAAAGTCTAATATTAAGATAAAAAATTTAAATAAAATATAGAAAGTTATAAGAAATAAGAAAATAAATATTTTGTAAAAGTTTATTATTTTTTTTTATGTAAAAATTTTAAGTGTCACTAATGTAGAGCATACAAAAGACATATTAAATGAGCAAGTTTCGGTGAGTTTAATAATATGAAGCTTTAAATAATAGACAGAAGTAAAGTAAAGGATTTGTTTTCTTCTAAAAGTTAAATTTTATTTCTTTGTTTCGAGTAGATTTATGGGTATGTATGGTATGTATACAGAAATATATTATTGTTTAGAAGTGATTTTATTTCTGAAGATGGGAAGAGAGGATCGAATAAAAGAAAAAGAAAAGTTAAAGAAACTTAGACATAAAATTATTAGAAAAACATAAAAATGAAGGTATCAAACTAATAAAAATAAAAATTTAAGCAAAATAAAATACATAATTATATTTTTAACATAATTCATTATATTACAAATACATACATATATATATGTTGTTTAAATAATACAAACAATCTCAAATTTCAGTTTATTTTTTCAATCTCTTCTCCACCCAAAGCATAAGTAAAAGTAATATGATTTTATATTGGTTTTTCTTGGAGCGTGGACATATTCTTCCTTAATATGGTATCATACTATGTGGGACTATGTGGGGCATTCTATCTCCTTTTTTACTTTATAGTTAGCCCAGATATCCGTACACTCAAGTACACCACCACGTTCTCTCACAACTATTCCTCCTTTTCCTTAACTTTCAACAAACAAAATAAGAAAACATATCTTTATTTTTCTCTTTCATCTTTACTCCTATGCCTCTATATTATTTTAACAACATTTATTATAAACGATTTTTAAATTTTTCATACTCTGATCTAATCACCTATAATTTTTATAATAACCATGTTTATAATAATTTTACTCACCTGACTCTGCAACTTTCTTTTGTACTTTGTGTGCAAGGAGATAAAATAAAACCTTTTTCTAATTACGTTTATGAATGATTCCTTTTTATGTTGGATACAATATGAAGTACACAGATTTGTCGATTTCTGTCCAGGAACAAATCCTAATACCGTAAGATTTTTTTTCACAGGCCGCGCGAGAGAGAGAAACAGAGAGAGAGAGAGAAAAACAGAGAGAGGTATCCGTGACATGAAACTTTGGAGATTCCATTTGAAAAAACTAAATTCTCTCACAGGGCATACATAGTATAGAACCTCTGCGAGGAAAATGTCATCAACAACAAACCCTTTATACAATTTTCACCCCTAGAAATTCCTCATGGGGACAAAAGTTAGAGTCACGTGATGAACATCTAAAAACCCAAATGGGGTTGGCTGTTCAAAAGCAGAAGAAAAAAAGAATGGGACAAAAAAAACAGATCGACCGAGTCGAGCATGAGAAACACAATGCATATGAGAAGAGAGATCGATGGGTTAAAAAAAGAGAAGCAGAAGAAGCTTCATCTTGGCCACCTTCGATCTTTCTTCCTGAAGCAATTGAGCAGAGCGTAGAGAATTGATCATCGTAGCATGGATGTTAGAGAGCGGAAAACAACTTCTTGGCAGGGAATAGTGAGTCCCATATCGTGATCGAAGCCAAACTCTTCCTCAGCTTGTCGAAGGAGGGACTGAAACTGGGGGTGAGTCAAAAAGGAGATGGGCACAATGTATCTACTTCTGTTTTCTCCAACGTAGACAGCGAAATGGCCTTTGGGAACATCCAGAGGAAGAGCATCATCGTGGTCGTAGTCGTTCTTCTTTCCCAAGCTGGAACATCTCTTCAGGATTTGCTTCAGGACTTTGGTTTGAGAAGTCTTTGCTTTTCTAATGGCCATGTTTTGAGAGAGAGAGAGAGATGGAAGTTGATGTTGTTGATGATGATGATGATGATGATGATGGAGGTAGTGGATGGTGGAAGAAGGGGAAGGGGTGTATTTATGAAGAGAAAGAGAGAGAGAGAGGGTAGGGGCAGAGTGTGGGGGCAAAGGGTGGGGCAAAGTGTAGGGCACGGGTGTTTTGGGGTATGTGTATTTGTGTATAGACATGGTGGGAACCAAACCACTGTCCTTCACTGTTCTATGTTGGTCCTCCCAATGCCAACGTTGACATGGACCCTAGCTCTATCCCCATTACATTATAACACCCTCATCCACTTATAAAATCAAATCACTCACATTTTCTAAAAATTACTTTTATTTCACTTTCATCTCCAACATTATTTAAAGTGTTTCGTTTTTTTTTTAAAGTTTAAATGTTATTAACTACGACGCTCGACGTATTCGTGTCGAATACATATAGGTGTTAATACTAGTAGGACATTAATCGGTTAAGTGTTAATTTAAAAAAATATTTATTAAATTTTTGGAAATTCTAGCATAGTTCTAACACAATTTTAAAATGTATAAATATAATAATTTTTTAAAAATTTAAATTTATTTTATTAATTTTTATTATAATTATAAAAATAAGGAACAAATTCTTTTGAACCAATCATGAAAAATATCTTCCTGCTCCCAAAAGAATATGAAACATATTTTTGCACATAAATATTTATTTTCAATTTATATAATTCAAAATTATATAAAGTATAGATCCGTGTCTCCAGTATCCTACATTTTAGAGATAGGTTATACGTATTTCCGTGTCTGTATCTGTGCTACACAGGTTATTAAGTTATATTTTTTCATTTTTTTTAATTAATTTGGTCCTTTAAGTTCCTAAATTGACCTGGTTTGATAATCGGGTAAAAGAAACACTTTAAAAAGCTAAACTTTTCAAATTTAGAAGATTAAGAAAAAAAAATGAGATTACGATTACCCTGTGTAACAGATATTCTTTAGCGACTTATATGGATAGTAGTTTAGCATGTATAGGCATATATATATATACTAAATTATAATTTAAATCTATCGTATATAAATACTTAAATATATAAATTTTATTTTAGATTTATGGCACATAATTTATATTGTGATATAAAGTTATGCTTGATTACAGATACTTTTAAAATATTAAAATTTGATTTTAAGAAAATAATAAATCGAAAGAAATAAAATTTGAAGATAAACCTCTAAAAACATTTTGCTGGTTTTTTCTTTCTTAAAAGACATATACTAAAAAGATTCATTTATAATTATTACATATTAAAGTAATTTTAATGTATATTGGATAAATATAAGTAAAATGGGAAATTTTGTGTAGTTGGTGATTGGACGTAACGTAACCGATTCTTAAAACTTAAAACAGTAGACCTGAGTCAAGTTGAATAAAGACTGATATGGACGTAAGAGAACAATATGATTGAACAAAAAAGTGTTCATATTGTCAAACACCAGGACACAAAAATAGTGTGTCCCAACATTACTCTATCGTTCACTTCTTGTCATTAATTATGTTTCATTTTGCACAATTTATTTAATGTACCATTGAAAAAAAATATTAAATGAATGATCATCTCTCATTTATTTTCCTTTTTATGGTCAACATATACTTATTTAGTATCGTTTTATATCTTTTATCTTTATCTTGTTTTTATTTGTTTTTTTTTAATATCTTTTATCTTTATTTTGTTTTGCCTTTATTTTATATCTTTTATGTTTTTAGTTATTATTTTTTTCTGCCATTCTTTATTTATTTATGTTTTTGTTTTTGTTTTTATTGTTGCTGCTTTTATTTTCTATATATATTTATTTTTGTATTTTTTTTCTTCTTATTTTTAAGCATTAAGTATAACATTTGCATTAGTTTTTTTTTAAGATTTTGCATTTAGGGTAGACGACACTTCAATATTATCTGTGTCCACTACTAATTAATACTAATTGACTTTGATTTTTTTATAATTATGTCATGTATTTTTTACTTGAAATTAACATGATTACATCATTAATAATAATAAAAATAAATACTAATTTTTGTTTATTCAACTTTTACGTTGTTGTAGGGTTTTATTTTTTTTTATTTTTTTCATTCTTAAAAAAAAATAAACTAAACATTTTTAATTTATTACTTTTTTTTTTTTTGTAAAAACTTATTTCTTTATTATTAATTATATTTTAAACATTAAAAATATTTATTTTTTTAATGTATTCAAAATTAAAGTTATCATTTTTTTTTAAATTTATTAATTAATTTATTTTTTTTACTTTTGAAATAGTGTTAGATAGGGAAATAAAAACAAAAGAGTGCTAGATAGGGAAATAAAAACAAAAAGGTGCTAGATGCGAAAATAAAAGTGTAAATAGTGTTATATGAGGAATTGAGTCGTGAGACGCGAGTTTCAAAGTAGGGTAAAGGAATATATTACACCAGTTCTTAGTAACAACCGATGTAATATATTATTTTTTTACTTAGAATGATCCATATTACACCGGTTAAACCATTTAACCGATGTAATATATGACCTATATTCAAAAACTTTTTGAAATTCTCATGAAGAGTGAGTGACCATAAACGTCACATAAGTAACCACTTACAGACACACGGATAACCAATTTTGCGTGTGCCAGTAAAAAAGAATATATTACACGGTTCTTAGTAAAGAATGATATAATATATTAGTCTTTTACTCATAATGACCCATATTACACCTGTTAAACCATCTAACTGGTGTAATATATGACCCATATTCAAAAACTTTTTGAATATTTTTATGATGAGTGAGTGGTCATAAACACTACAAGAAAATCATTAAATAAAAACTAATTTTAGAGAGAAAAAACAATTAGTTACTATAATGACCAAATTAGAGACAATTTTGGAGACTAAAAAATTTTTTGGTTTCTAAATTAGTTTTTATTGTTGTTAAATGGTTTCTAAATTGGTATCTAACTAGCTACCAAGGTTTTAACTACCAATTATTTATATTTTAAATTTGGTAGCAAAACCCTTGATAGCTAATTAGATACCAATTTAGAAACCATTTAACACTAATAGAAACTAATTTAGAAATAAATAAAAAATTTAGTCTCCAAAATAGTTTCTAATTTGGTCATATAGCAACTAATTATTTTTTTATCTCTAAAATTGGTTTATAATAAATGATTTTCTTGTAGTGAAACGTCACATAAGTAACCACTTACAGGCACACGGGTAACCAATTTTGCGTGTGCCAGTAAAAAAAAGAATATATTACACCGGTTCTTAATAACAACCCCGATGTAATATATTTTTTTACTCAGAATGACTCATATTACACTGGTTAAAACCATCTAAACGGTGTAATATATGACCCATATTCAATTTCTTTTGAAAACTTTCATTAGGAGTGGATGACCATAAACATCACATAAGTAACCACTTACAAGCACACGGGTAACCAATTTTGCGTGTGCCAATAAAAAAGAATATATTACACCGGTTCTTAGTAACAACCGGTGTAATATATTATTATTTTTTACTCAGAATGGCTCATATTACACCGGTTAAACCATCTAACCGGTGTAATATATGACCCATATTGATTTTTTTTTGAAAATTTTCATGAAGAGTGGGTGGTCATAAACGTCTCATAAGTAACCACTTACAAGCACACGAGTAACCAATTTTGCGTGTGTTAGTACATGTGGAGCAACTTGTGGCTGGGTAACCAGTTCTGGTAGGTGGGTGTCAAGTTCTGCCATGGGTGTAATATATGACACATATTACACTAGTTAAGTTAAGCCATCTAACCAGTGTAATATATGGCTCAATGACGTTGAACACTTGAACAACAAACAAAGAAGCAGCGGGAACCGCACAAGAAAGACGCTAATGGTTTGTGTTTCGCTTGTTCTACTACATAGTTTATGTTTCCCGCTGCTTCTTTCTCCCTCCCTCCGACGAGGCCACCACTTCTTTCTCCCTTTCGTTTGACCTTCCCTTTCGTTCAAAACTCTCCCGCTTCCACACCCAAATTCAAACGTAAACCCTTACACTATTACAAAACTGCCACATCACTCCCATCAAAATTACAAAAAATCTCATTGTCACATCCTCACCCAATGCCACGTCTGCGGCGTCAGGTCTGTGTTAGTGGACAAATGGTGTTAACAAAACATTTTCGAAAAATATAAGTGTTTTTCCGCACAATCAAGCAAATGTACTTTTTTTCAATATATATATATATATTTATATATATATATATATATATATATCATTTAGGTGTGTAAGGATCAAGAGTCTTAAAGTAGAAGTGATACAATTAAAATGACACCTGAATATTTTATTATTAAAGTTAAAAGAAACCATCATCTATTTGAAAACTATGTTTTCCTTTTCTCTGCTTTCTCTCTAAGATCCTGATTTCCTTGTTCATCAGTTTGATGATCGGAGTCTGCCATCAGACTCCTGACAGTGAATACTACAGGACTGCCCGATTAGAATCCCTAATAGAGTAAGTTCATTTTTGCTCTTCTTTTTTAGTCAAATTTTAAACTTGTTAGGTTGTCTTTGTCTTTGATTTGCATGTGACTCTTTTAGCTTCAGGGTGAATCTCTATTAGCTCAGGATCCTAGTGATATAGTTAGATGTTTTATCAGAACTCTATGTTGTAGGTTAATTACCTTTAAGCTTTTGATAGATTTGAAGCTTTTAGTGAGCATATGCTCAAGTTTAGGTAAGGGAAACTAGTCTTAATTTCCAATAGAACCATAGGCTAGAAGATCTAGATGTGGGGGTGACGTGGTCACCAATTTCAAACTTTCTTGTAGGATTTTTTGTTTTAAGTATATTAAAAGTTGATTGAGATTTGAATGTGAAATTTTATATATGATAGATGTTATAAAATTATATTGTTTTTTTTAATGTGTAAATGAATGTATTTAAATAGTTTGATGAATCACTTAAAAGGATTGTTGTTGAGTATTGGTTGTTTGATGTTGATTTAGAGCAATTATTCAACTATAACAGAGACTTTGTTACTTTGGTTTAGTATATGAAATAACAATTTGAATAAAAATATTAGGTGCCCTCATGTGCATTTTCGCTCACATTGAAAATTTTCGTTCAAGCCAATTTTTTTGGGTAGCTCGCCGGTATATTTTCGTTCACACTAAAAGATTTTCGCTCAAGCCAAAAAAAAGTTTAAAAAAAGCAATCAATTTTTATTTTTGGATTCTGAAAGCCTAGTGTATTATTGGTTATTGTTTTTAAGTGGAAATTATACATTTTATTTAAGAGTATGATTAAAGGAACTTAGTTATATGTTAAGTGAATTTTGAGATATGTTTGGAGTGTTTATAAAGTTTAAAATATGTTGTGATTGAATGGTGTATTGATGTGTTAAATGAAGTGTGCAATGATGTGAAAGTCTGATAAAAAAACATAGTATTTTCAGGAAAGGAAATACCGTGTTGAGATTGTTGTAATGATGTATTGATTTGTCAAACCCGTAATGAGACATCATGATTCTACTGATATAATGAGATCACATAAATGAAGTTATTCATTTGGTGAGAGTCGATTATGAATGTTGTTGTTAATGTTGATTTGACACTCTGAGCTCATTGATAAATACAAGTTTATGAAATTTATGTTTTATACTTTATGTATGTGCATGCAAATAATGTTGTGGAAAATTAGGGTTCTTTAAGATTTAGGAAAAACTTTAATGGAGAATCATAAAATGAGCAACCATGCTCTGATACCACATGTAAAATAAAACATAAAGGAACGAATACAATAATGTTCTCATAAAGATCTTATCAACTTATGATTCTCACATGCTTTATATTCAATTAAGAAGGAGATAGGAACTTACCTTGATCCATGTGTATTCCTATGTGAGCAGTTTCTTGGTCTCCCTTTTCCCCAATCTATCTCTTGGTAATTATGTTCTTGTCAGACCCTTTCTTGATGACCAACAATGAGACAACTTTATTTGTAGAGACAGAACCCTATTGCTATTATTTCCCAATCTCTATCAGATTCGGTTTTCATTAGGTATCATTATCTATATATATATATATATATATTATTTTATTTTTGTCACGTTAACCAATTTTCCATCACTATCAGATTCGGTTTTCATTAAGTATCATTAGATATATATATTTTTCACGTTAACCAATGGACAATTTATTTTATTATTATTATTAAATCACATTCAGACCCAAAACCCAAACTTTATTTCATATGAGTCACATTATAGAATTTAATTTACATAATTTCTAACATGAGGTTCATATGACTTTGTTTGTAGTTTGAAATATAATCTAGTCTTTCAGGTCATATGAATTTACCATGTCATACGAGATGATGAGATATTGAAATGTTTATGCGCATGACAATGTGGATTCACAGCGAGACAGGTGTAGGTCTCAAGATTTTAAATTCAATACACGAGTCTTCTGGAAGTAGAGTCAAGTGTCTTTGTGTTGTGAGTCAGTGACATGAGAAAAAAATGAATTGTAAATTTGATAGACACTTTATGGGTTTTTTGACCATCATGGGGTATTTTTATTTGTTTTTTACCAAAATGGGGTCGCTGTAAAAAAAATTACAAATCTGGGGCAAGTCGTGCCAACTTGGCACGACTTCATATGTAGAAGTCGTGCCAAGTTGGCACGACTTTGTCCACATCATTTTTTTTAAAATTTTCTTGTTTTTAAATAAATAAATATATTATAATTATTTAATTATAATTAAAATTATAAGTTATGTAATATTTGAAATTAATTTGATAAATAATTTTTTTATGAAAGAATAAATACTTAGGTAAAGAAAATGAGGAAATTAATAATCAAACTTGAAATTGAATTTTATTATCAAGCTTGTTTGTGCGGACAATTGCTTCTATTGTGACTTTCGGTTCT
>Ga0123342_1005878_pt1 | contig 17424 bp, 10 predicted proteins | sample Turbeawhitnodule_FD_89960 | JGI IMG/M metagenome (GOLD analysis project Ga0123342, IMG submission 89960) | Root nodule microbial communities of legume samples collected from Mexico - Turtle bean Mexico white nodule | ecosystem: Host-associated > Plants > Roots > Nodule | place: Mexico: Nepantla... | reverse complement strand
TCCATTGCTAATGTTGTGTCTCCCTTCAATTGGATTGAGTGATCCAGCTAAGTAGTGTTTATATATATAAGTAGTTGGATAGAGATGAAGAGAAGGTTGGCATAGTTAAATTTAAAAATAAAAGAGATACATAAGATGAGAGCATATTTGAGGGGAAGGAAGTGAGAAGCTGCTACTCGTGAGGATTATGATGGAATGTCGTCATGGAGTATGTCACACTCACAATCGAAGCAAATAATTGGGGAAAGTGATGCTTTGTGAAGTCAGACAATTTATCTTAATGTGATGAATTTATATATAAATATATATATAATAAAAAGTAAATTTATAATTAAATTATATGAAAAAATATTAAAATAATAATATTAGATTGTTATATAAAAAATGTAGATTGTAAATTATATATTAGAAGAATACACTTTGAGTTGAAATGAATGAAAGATAAGATATCCTTGTTTGACAAGAAAAGTAGCTCAGTGACACTTCCCTCCCATTTCCCTTTTGCCTGTCTAAAGTAAAAACTTAATTCATCTTATTTAATATGATCTTTGTTATCAATTATGCTATTTATATGATTGCCTCAATGTATTTATAAGATGAGTTAAAGAAAACATTAATTTTATTCTAATTTATACTTTCATTTATCACTTAATCTTTAATTAGTTACATATATGTATTTATTATGATTTAAAAATGAAGATATATTTTAAATTACATAGTCCAGAAGGACATTTTCTGATCACTAATCCAAAAGTCTAGAAATATATTCCAACTTCTGTAATCCATAACATGTTTTCAAATTACACATTCCAAATTTTATGCATTTCCAACACTCAGATTAAGGTGCAGAAAAACAAAATCATTAAAAAATATTATTAAATAAAAATCAATTATTATATTAATTAAAATATATATTATTTTAAAAACTAATTTTTTTATTAACATTTAAAATAGTTTCTATAATTAATAAAAAAATTAAATTAATTTTTAAATTAGCATATAGAATTTTAGTTATCAACTTTACAAACTAAACTAATTAAAAATTAAATTTATAAATAATATCTATAGTAACTAACTATATTTTATCTTTAAAATTGTTTTTTTTTAAAGGTAGAGGAAGAAAAAAAGTAACTTCCGTAGTAAAAAACGTTAACCAACTGAGCAGAGAGTGCGGATACATCAAAACTGTGATTGGCATCAGCCGAAGTTGAATTACATGAATGTTTGTAGGCATCACAAAACCCATTGTTCCAATCAACAACACTGCTAAGCCACAACAAAAATACTGTAATAGACTCTTTTCTCAGAAACCAACACCCCCAACAAATGATACAACTAATAACTGCACCTTTTAACCAATCCAAGGCAAGTAAAAGCCGATTTATAATTCTGAATATCATTATTTCGGCCACCAGATTCCTCATCATGCAACAATTGAACAATTCATCAGTTTATCTGCTGTCTAGGAATTTGTCCTCGTATGACTGAGGCACCTGCCAGCATAAACAGGGATTTAAAATATTTATGTTTATGGATATTCAAAAAATAAAACAACAGAGAAATAAAGGCGATGAAATGTACCATGAAGCTCGCAGTGATCATCTTCCCAGCAAACCATCTTCCGTGCAAGGACCGCTGAGCACTTATTGCAGATTGGGTTTCTTCAAAACGTAAGTAGACAAAACCAGCACTCTTCCTGGTGATCATTAAAATAATTAAATAAATGAAAACGCCTTAAAACTTGTAGTCTAATAACTCAGAGATGAGCATAATGATTACTAGTTTACTCACTTATCAACATATATGTGTTTTAACGTCCCAAACTTGGAGCATTCTGCTTCAACATCTTCTTTAATATCCAAATCAAAATCTGGTTCAGTCTACAGCACATCATACCGGTAATATTATTAGACAAAAAAAAAGATGAAACAAAAATACGAAGTATAGGTGCTGCTATTTAACCACCTCGTCTTTGGGATCAAACATGTTCTTTAACATTAAGCATTCACTTGGAACACCGATTGTATCAATAGAAGGAATTGTAGCCGTGGGAATTTGGAGACCTCCACCTGCCAATCCAGATACTGCAGGAATAGAAGAATGGGGAGAACCCTCGGGCACAGCTGCGAGTATGTTTCCTGTTGCTGGTAGATTAAGACCTGTGTTGCTGACAACAGAATTGCCCAGGGAACCAACCATGCTGTCAAGAAATGCACGAGTGAGAAATGATTATTAATATTGATCTTGACATGTGAAAACCCAAAATGGCAGGGGACAAACCTTGATGCAGTGCCACTACGATCCAACTTCTGCATGAGTATTGCTCGAGAACATGCATTCAAGGACTGAAAATTTCAGAAAGGTCAGCTAAATTGGTGTGGCTTCTATTAAAATTAGCGCGAGTTAAGTTCTATTATAATCAACAAATAAAATAAAAAGTAACAGTTAATACAAATTTTCAAACAGAAATGAATATTTTGGTGAAGCTAATAATTCGCATTGATCGTGGTTTATTGAATACCAATATCATTGTAATTTTGTATTTGTCTAAAGAGATAGGGAGAGGAGACTTTTTTCAGGCGCAAACAAAAATTCGGTATACTTCAATTCAAGCACTATACTAATATAATCTGCTGAAGAAAGCAGGGTCTAAATTCAAACCCAGTAATGACTAACGGCAGACCCTTTGATAATTTAATTTTCTAATTACTAAGATTAATAAACGCTACTACAAAAAAAAAATCCAATCTTCTAATATTCAGATTTCAGTACATGAACAGCCAATCTTTCAGGTCTAAAACACGTAAAGTATTTAGCTAGCACTACTTCCCAAGATATTAGTTGACCACATAAATGAGTAATAATCCTCAGAATACTCATTCATCTTCCTGTATATATGTGAAATAAAGTGTAGATTACGCCAGCACAAAATAATAGAGCACCCAAATTCAATTACATTATAACCACACCAATGGAATATGATTGCTTCAACTTATACTGCATTAGTGGAGTTCCATGTTGGCTTTCTAAACATCAGGAAGATGTGTAATTTAGTAAAATTTTAATAGTTCATAACCAGTTTTCTTCAGAAATAGATTACTTACCAATCCACCTCCTTCATCATCATCAAAATCACCAGTATTTCCTCCAATCTCTTGCATTCCAGATTGATCAGTAACAGCCGATACCTAATTCATTTCAGATTGATCAGATAAATAAGTCAAGTTCAAATGAAAAGGATACAACCCCAAAGATATACATTACTTGATCTTTTGGCTCCTGATTTACTTTTAACAATATTCTAGTACAATAATAAATTATCCTTGCCTGAGGTAACATAGATGAGTATAAATTACAAGACTCCCCCGACCCAAAGTAAAATAAAATCATCTACAAGATTCACTAACTGGCCCAAAAAATTCTTTCCAAGAAACTGGTATGGTGTTAGCAACTTAGCATATAAAAGGTACAAGGATTCAATCAAGACTCCATCAGTTCAGCAACCTAACTGCAAGAATCAGAATGCAAGACTACTCGACAAAATTGCTACACATTCTATGCATTCAGTTAGATATAGCACAAGATCAAGATACAAATTAAAAGTACTCCATAGACTGCTCATTATGACATTCCAACCATTCAAATTTTATAAAATTTAATAGGACCCAAACTTATAAAGCCTAATTTTAGAAAAAGAAGGTCTACCAACTTAGATTTATAAACAATTCAACAGTACCTTGATTGTTCTACCACCAATCTCTAATTGACCATTCAAGCTCTGAGCATTTCTTGCATCATCGAGGCGTGCAAACTACAGTAAACAGTTTAGTTAACTTACATAGCTGGAAAAACTGCAGCTTGCGAAAAGTATTATGATAAAGTTAGTAGTATAATAGCAACGGAACCCAGTAGCAACTTCATTCATGAGTAGATCATGACACCATTGAGTCCATAGGGAAGTTCTACCAAGGTTTAAATTCATTGAAAGTTTCTATGTAGAGTGAGCAATTGCTCAATTATTGCTACTAGTCACAAATTTTACCTGTACAAAGCCAAAACCTTTACAGTGCCCACTTTCATCAAGTGGCAGCTGGACTAGCTCAACCTGACCAAATGCTTCAAACACCTACACAATTTAACAAAGGAGTTTAAAAGAATGATACAATTAATTGGAATATATACTATTATCAAACAGACAAAAAAAGAACAAAATATTGACTTTCAAATAATCAGAATGAAATGTAACACAAGAAATAGAAGAGGCACGGGAAAAAGAAAAGGAGCAGATAATTTCTCAGATCAGGGACCAATTCATTCAACTCTTGCATTGCATCATAGCATGAGGACCCCTTTCAGTCAACTAGTTTTAGAAACTCAATCACAAAATGCACCAATAAATTTTCTAAGGACAAAAGAAACAAGTGATCACCTTACGAATATCAGCTTCACTCATACTGATATGCAAATTTCCAACATAGAGCCTTCTTGCTCCCCCAGAATAAGGACCGATAAGTCCAGTGGATCCATTAGCAACAGATGTTGTGGACTGAACCAAATTCTTTTCTGCTTCTGATGGCTTTACCATCACTGGTTGACCTAGGAGAGGTTGGCCTGAAAGTGCTATTGCCATGGGGACAGACATGACATCATAAAACTCAATATACCTGCATAAAAGGAAGCAGTACATAGTCATATACAAAGCCAATAAAGATGAGGTTTACACCATCTACCTTAAATATATATATATATATATATATATATATATATATATTTATAATTATTAATTTTTTTCAGTTACAGCTATTGACAAAATGATTGTAACTAGTGACCTGGTCACATTATAATGTAATTTGTAAATACACACCCTGGTCTCTATATATGCATCGTAAAAAGGAAAATAACAAGGATCATCATCGTTATAGAGATTTATACTTTTGAGCATCACATTGATAGACACCTGTTGATAGTTAGTTAGGTGTCCATTAGTGAGGGAGTTTAATAAGGTTAGGTTAGGTGGCTAGACTGAGATAGTAGAAGAAACAAAGCATATTACATGCAAATAAAGCGGTGAGATTGAGAGAGAATTCATCTTATCATTTGGGAAAGGATTAGACTCTTATCTTAGAAGGAGAGTCCTGGTCTCTCAAATATCTAGGGAAATCATTTTTGTAACCCTAGCCAGAGGCTGCAACCACAGTGGCATGGCATTCCGGATTTATGGTTCATCAATAAAAATCATTATTTTCTTTAGATTCAAACAAGTTCTATCATTCATAGATATACTTTCATACATACATGTATCCATGCATACATACATATGTGGGAGAACACTAGGTAAGAACATTAAAAGTGTTAATTTAGACCATCACTGTGTTATGGACCTTTATGAAGGATTAAGACACTGGTGTGGACTCGAAAGACTCCTTCTATTGAACTACAGTGAAAGTGAGAAGCAGACTCAACCATGAGAGAGCCCTTCGAGAACCCTAAGTTATTGTTCACAGAATTCATAAAAATTAATTTAGAGCAATTCTAGGTTGTACAAACACGTACAGATCAAGATCAGGTACAAGTTTCAAAATATAATATCATATAATTATATAACAGCTAACTCTGCTCCCAACAGCCTTTTTGATGGTGTTTTTTTCATACATAATTAAGAGGTACAAAGTTAATTTAGTTCAGATCACAGTTGTCTTGTGCTTACCCAACACCCTTAGAACGCCTTGAATTGCGGTCCATAATCAAGCGAACATCTCGTACCTAAAAATAGTAAACTAGATATGTCAATAAAGCATATGTTGAAGCACATATACTTTTTACAAGCAAAACAAAAAAGGGGGAAAAAGGAAAAACAAAAAAGACAGCAAAAGGTACGAGTTTAAATTTGGTACAGTTAACAATGAAAAACTATATACACAATCAGTCAGTAAGGTGCAACATCATATGAATGTAATATGACGTGCGTATTGCAGTTCACATTTTCTAATCATGAGATGCTATAGGATTTACTGATGTGTAAAATTCATTACACTATCAAGGAATTAAAACAAATTAATGTCATTAACTAGAATAGATTTGCTTCTGATGCTCTGTTAGAGAATGCATTACATGCCTCTAGATTTATTTTCACCTGGCAATCTCTTATTTATTTTCTGACATTATTTAAGGGAGACAAGGATCTATTATAATAAAAATGTCAAAAGGAAACAACAGTTTTCCAATAATTGTTCCAGAGTTCACTTTCATGCATTAAACTCCAAAATCAAAGCCAGCTACCGTAGCATAGAAAAGAAATTTTGTTGTTAGCAAAGAAAGTGAAATATAGTATGACCTTGCCAGCCCTTGAGAAGAACTCGTATACATCTCTTTCATCTGCTTTAAGAGAAATCTGAGAAAATGTGTTGAAGATTAGATCTAGCAGTTAATGAAATATTAAAAATAGATCATGTGATTGCATTCCAGATGTATTTGGATTACCTGATAGGCGAACACAGTTCTTTGATCTCTTTCAGGATCAGCATCAGGTTCAGTTCCTTCTTCCTTTTTCTCTTTGTGTCGCCTACAACATAATAAAAGCACAAAATTATAGCCCAAGTTGTTGGAATGCATGCAATCTCTTTATAGCAGTTCAGATTTGAAAATAACAATAACATCTATTTAACAAACTATTGCATAAACCATATTTGCCAACACAAAATTTTCATGTTCCTTAAATTCGCAACATGGCAGCAAATTGTCTTTACATGTATAAAGCCCAAATCCACGTGAACAAAGGCCTGCACGGAACTAAAGTAAGTTAACATGAAATCCCCAGGTAACAGGTTTTAATTTATGACTTTGCTACTTGAACTCAAAAAGAATCAAACCCGTGGATTGATGGAAACGGTAATTAAAGGGGAATGAATGTCATCCAATTGCTATTAACACAAGATTTTGTACCTTCTATAAATAAAACAAAATCTTATATTGAAACAGCATCACCAACTTGGATTGATGGCAGAACGAGAGAGTGAGGGACCTAATTGCATTAAGTTGAAACCTGTTAAAAGCTTATATATACTGAGTAAGAGAACCATAAGCATAAAGAGAATGCAACCTTTATAATACACAAAAAATAGTTTTATATAGGACATCGCTAGTGATGCGATAAAACAGAAGGAAAGAATCAACAGCAATAGGACAGCAGAGTACACAAAAAAACCACCCTATCCATGCAATTGGTAAATCAATAGAATCCAATAGTATAAAATGTAAAGGCCTTTAATCACATTGATCACAGCAAGGTGCCAGTGATGTGAACAAAAAATTTAATGTTGCAATGGAGCACCCAGTTCTGGACATAAACAACAGAATTGTCTGACTTTATCAGATGGTAGATTTTAAACCAGTTTTGGGACCTTCATTTGTTGTTTAAGGCTAGAGCTTTTTTCTAGTGGACTTCATTCACTTAAAAACCCCATGAACCAATTCATATAACAAAATTGAAAAGCCATGAATTGGAGAAGTTTCTAAAATCTAATATTTCCTCAATTAATCAGTGACACCAATTTATTACATGCAGTGACAGAAACTGTAATCAACATATAGCCAAATGAACATTGGTTTTGTCCACAGGCATCAGAAGATGAATTGCTTGTCTTAAGCATTGGCCATTACTCCATCACCAGCATTTCTGCAACAGAATAAATGCAATTAAGCAACTAATTTGAAGAGGGAAGGATTACAAATAGCATGGCATTACCGCTGCTACAACAACCATTCAAACAATGAATGGTTGCAATGCATGTTTTCAAATAGATTCCAGGAGGGAGAAACTTTTGAAACCAATGACCTAAGGTTCCAGTACCAGGCCCAGTGGCTAGAAAGATCATTTGATGGCCTTTCTACCATATCCACGTGTTCCTAAAATCTAAAATTCAATATTCAGAAGCTATAATGCTGTTAAACAGCACAACTATATGCAACTCAAAAACCACTATTCTCAAATCCAGTTTAGATATATAAATTATAATCAATACAAACAGTAAACAAAACCTACAACAACCCTCAAACTAGAGATGAGAGGAAAGAGAGTAACCTTGTTCACAAACAAAGACAAAGTCATGAGCATTATTGCAAATAACGATGATGTCAAGTAAAGCAGGACAATGAGTAAATTCCATTTATAAAAACAACTACGTGATTAAGCCTGATAGCTAAGAGGATAACACATTTCTGATCATCTAAGATTAATAGAATTATACTACATATGAGAATATATCTGAATTTGCATAACTTAAAGTGCATAAAATGGGTTCTATACAAATTCAAAATTATATCAAAAGATGTCACCCGAATACCAAGTCTTGATCTTGGCACAATTGCCTCACAGCCTATTAAATTCCCGTACTAAATGTTATCAATGGCTCAACAAAGCTATTACTGTAAACGTAACGTAACTATATCATTGACAACAAAATTGTGAATATGATAAAAGAAACTAGATTTATTTAACACTTAGCAAAAATAGAAGAAAGAGTAAATGACAGAATTTGTTAACAAGCAAGTAGACCTGGAAAGGTTATTATGATTAATCTAGGGCCCAAAAACAACTTGTATATTGTATACTGTTCCCAGACATTAAAATCACTTAAAATAAAAGCATAGATAAATTTCAATTCAAGACCACAAACTTCGTAATGCAACTGTCCTAGAACTATGCATCAATGACCATGAGGATCAAATTCCAAATCATTTAGTCAAGTAAATTACAATCCTAAATTGAATTAACAATCTACCTAAAAGCTTAAGCTATTAAAAAAGAGTATGTGTCCTATATAGCAGTACCCGATCATGTAATATCTCAAAGAGTATAAGGGAATTAATGGATTAAAAGAAATTGATATCAAACATAGTTCCTACCTACAAATTGTTCATGTCACATTTATAAACATGAAATTTAGGCATCATATCTTGGCAATGAATATGACGAAGGTGAAGGAGTTTCATGGGGCATAGCTATCTACAATAGAGGATTTTATACAGAAAGACAAAGAAATCTTAGGATCTATTTAGAGGAGCTTCTCCATAAGGATTTGTAGGAGAGAAAAATGAAATTGACTTCTCCACAAGTTAAAATTTGTTCTTGCATAAACAATGTACAAACTCTTTCATATAACTTCTCCAAAAAAAAATTTACCTTGTACATAAGTTAATTTAACTTGTGGAGAATTCAATTTCATTTTTTCCTCCTAGGAGTCCAGTTGAAAAACTTTGTTCAAACATACTCTTAGTCATCATTAATTAAGTGGCATTCATGTCAGTAGCATTTCTGCATCCTTACATATCCAATGCTCTGCTAAAGGGAAAATGGGCAATATTGTTTAAGTATACATCACAATGCAGGCACCTCCAGACAGAGGAGATTAATTCTCTAGATGAGATGAAGCAGAAAATAAATCATTATAGACATAATCCCTGTTCACAATGGATGTAGGAAGTCAATAGGAAACAAAAATCTAGGGTAGCTAAATAACTATCACAGCCAAAGGTATTGATAATCTATCACAGCCAAAGGTATTGCTAATCTACCACAGCAGCTAAAATGAATAAAACTTTAATGTGAAAGAATACCTGGTTTCTCTAACCCGTTCCCTTGTTTCCCTCACCCTTTCTCTGTCTCTGAAATCTTTATCCCGGCTTATTTCTCTGTCTTTATCAAAAACTGTTTCTCTGTCTCTGTCATCCAGATCACCCCGATGCTTTTCCGATCTACTTTTACTGCGGTGTTCCTGTTCACTCTCACTTCCTCGGTCCCTTCTATCCCTTTCTTGGTCGCGCTCACGATCTCTGTCTCTCTCCCTACCTCTCTTCAAATCATTGCTCTCATGGTCTCTGTCCCTATCCCTCTTCCTATCCCTACTGCCCCCAGAGCTTCTGTGCTGATCTTTCTCCTTCTCTCCATCCCTGGACGGCAAACCATGACGAGAGGAGCCTCTTTCTCTCTTCCTCTCATAATGGCGGGAATCATCTCCAGACTTTGAATGCTTGGAATGGAATTCAACGTCGTCATCATCTTTTTCATCACTCTTGCGCTTAGAATTCCGACCATGCCCTCTCTCTTCGGACTTCACACTTCTGTCACTACCATTAATCCTATGCTTCTCCTTCTTAACTTCAGCATTTTCAACTGTTTTCTCTAAATACTCATACTCGTCGAAATCCATCGTAGCTCTACTAATCAAACTCCAGCACTGTATTATGCAGCTTGTTTTGGTCAAAATCTGCAAAACTAATTAAATTAATGGTATGAAATCTTTGGAGGAAATGCATAACAACCGAATTGGAACCTAATTGGAAAAGCAAATGATAAAAAATCAATAGTAATAATAAGAATTAACCCTATTGAGCGAAGCAATTGGAAGTTGGAAGCGTTAGGGTTTGCGTGGGGAAATCTGAAAACGGAGCTTGGAACAGTGGAGATGAGAAAGCAGAGAAAGAGTCTTGAATAGCTCTGTAGTTGCTGCGCGTTAGCATTCAAAAACTTCCCTCATTCTCTCCTCAAATCAGAATCAAAACGTGAGGCGGAATGTGCAGCGTTACAGTTATACTTAGGCTGCATAATACACATCAATTAGTACTAATCTTTTCTACTAATAATAATTAACTATTTATTATTATTATTATTATTATTATTATTCTCATTGACGTTTAACATGGACGGAATTTGAGCCTTTGAAGAATGGGCTTTTGAAAGCCCAGTCCAGTTCAGCTCCCACTGACTGAAGCCCAACAAGGGAATTACTTTTCACACTGGACTACTTCTTCCTGCACCTCCATATGTTCTTGTGTTGTGCCATCCCATAAAAAACCTGAAAATACTTTTTTATCCTTCTTGTGTCACCTCCATAGATCTATCAAATGCAGAAACAATTTAAAAAAATTATATATTTTCTAGACTACATAATCTGAAAGTTAATCTCGTATTCAGAAATAGTTTTTGGATTATGTAATCTGAAATATATTTTTAAAAAATAGTATTCCAATTACATAATCTGAAAATAGCTTCTGGATTATATAATTCAAAATATATTTTTAAAAAAATAATATTTCGGATTTTATAATTCAAAAAACAATCAAGTATCTAAAAAAATATTTTTGAATTACGTATTTCGAAAACTAATCTCATATTTCAAAAACTAATCTCATATTAAAAAAGACTTTTGAATTATGTAATTTTAAAATTAATTACATTCTAAAAAAAATATTTATGAACTAAATAATCTATAAACTAATTATAAATATGAAAAAAACTATTTATGGATTACATAATCTATAAGCTAATTATAAATATGAAAAAAAATTCTGGATTACCTAATCTAAAATATTACAAAATGGGGGTGGTCGAAGAATATGGAGGTGCAGGAAGAAGGAGTCCTCCCTTTCCACTACTCATTCAATCCTTACTTTCTATGGGATTTCACAAGATAATAAATTCTTTAATAAATTATTTAGTATTGGTTAAAATTTATTTAGCTATCACGCAAATCTTGTAAGGAATTTAATTTCATGCATTTAGAATTATTTCAGAACATTCTGACTCAAATTTATTTCAGAAATTTTATTTCGAAAGTTTTCATATTGAAGATAAAGCTAAAATGATTCAATAATTTTGGAACTAATAATGCAAAAGGAAACCCAAATTTTGTTGATTAATTTGAAGTTTTGGAGAATTGTTAAGTTGAATTGATGGGACTACAGATTTATACAACAAAAATACTGTTGAAAAAGATTGTTAAAGTATTAATCAATTAAAAATCACCACAAACATAACTTTTAAAATAATGATTGCAAGTGTTAATAACATTATTCATAAGAATGAATGATTATTAAACAATGATAGATGAAGAGACAGAGACAGTGATATGGGAGGTGCAAAAGACAAGCACCATTGATCAGAATTCCCAGTGATGAGTGGGTAGTTAAAAAATTCCATGTCTCTGCAGTCAAATACAATAAACAATCCAAAATTGTTCTTCCATTCTAAAACTAGATGATGCAAAATTCCCACCAAATAGACCTTTCCATGGGTCATCTAAGGTAAATAAAATACACTCATTGCTTCATGTTTCTAAAGAGTATAATGTGTAACTGCACCACATTTGTAGGTAAACTTTGATACAACCCTCCTCTATTTGAGTTGCTAATATCCCTTATTTGTTGAGTGCTAATAACTTTGATACATCCCTTTTTTACAGCTTGTGTCTTAGGGTATTTTGGAGGACTAAAAATGCCATAACTAGAAGGTCTTGGGAGTATTGGGAGCACTGTGATGCTTGGGGATGCCATCATTTGAAGCACTGAAAGTGCCATAACTAGGTCTTGTGGTATTTGGAGCACCAGCATGGTTGGGGAAACCCTCATTTGGACCTCTAAAATTGCCATAACTAGGAGGTCTTGTGGTATTGGGAGCACCAGCATGGTTGGGGATACCCTCATTTGGACCTCTAAAATTGCCATAACCAGGTCTAGGGGTATTAGAAGCATTTGAAGGATGATTGTCGATATTGTCACGGGAAGGCATTGAATGTCTTGATCCAGGGGGAGTAAAAGCTTGTCTGTTATTTTCTATTCTGGTATCATCATTGAAATTTACCGGTGCTTGCCTCGTCCGGTTCCAGTTCGGCGGCGGTGCTGACCTGAATGCATCTCTTGTTCCTGGACCTTGATAGTTGTTCTGACCTGTATTATATGATGTTTGCTGGAATCTGTTTCTTGGCTCTACTTTTTTGTACCTGTTCTCAGTCACAGCAGGAGGCACTTGTGCATTAGATTGGATGTTATTTTCACCTTGATGATCAGTTCTCCTATACCTATTTTGGGACACAGGAGGAGATACTGGATCATTTCTTCTTGACAAAAAGGCTGTTTCTGCAGCAGCATTTGGTTGATAATCAGCAGAGGAAGTCTTGTTCATATTGCTGCTAAATGCAGACCAGGAACTTTTAGAAAGCTTGTCACCATCAAAGAGGTCCTCCTCCGATTCAAATCCAGATTCTGCATGACTCTCATATTCAACAGAATCACTAGGATTGGTTGTTGAACTCTCTAGATTACCTTCCTGAGTCATAGCATTTGCTGCATTTTGAATTTTTTTCCCACTTCTCTTCGTTACCCCAAACTTAATGTGTCTGACGATCATATATGCATCTTTTTTTGCCATTGATGGTCCACTTTCCACAAAGCACACATCTTCCATCTGCAAATAAATTTTTAATGTGGAATGAAGGGTTTGTAGAGAAAAGGTTGTATAACAAAAAAATCTTAAAATATTGTTCACACAGAAAAAAGCCAGAATAAAATAAGAATCATCATACCAGAGCAAGGAGAGGAGAAAATAATACTGTCAAGTCCTGATTTTCCTTTCCTGTTACCTTGCACTGTTTTCAATACACAAAAAACAGTCATATTTATGACAAAGCATTAACCAACTCAATACTTAATACACAGTAACCCATAGATACGTTCAGAAACAGGAAGTATATGTATCCTATCAGTATCCATTATGTTAATAAAGTTTTAACATTTATCTTAATAGAGTTCATAAATTTTCATTCATCTATTATATTAATAATCAATTATTACGACGAGTAAAAAAACATACTTCATAGTTATATAATACAATGAATTTCCATTATTTATCCTAAAGCTGTACTGATATATATCATATAAATAATATCTTGTATTTGTATTCTTTTGTGAAATGCTTATGTTAATATGCATATTTTCCTTTTAATATAATATGCACTGCATAACTTGTGTTATATATTTTTATTATATGGTAAATAAATAATAATAATAATAGTATCTTAAAAGTATGGTATATTAGATACCCATAGTATCCATGCATCATAAGTGCAAAAACAATTACTTACAATTACAACATTGTTCCTTGAATACTGAAGAGACAATATAGACAAAAAAATCTAATTCAGAACCAAACAATAGAGCGAGTACCTTCACTCGATAACCCTTATCCATTAACTTTCTAATCATATCTGCTTTGTTCTTCAGGTCTTTTGCTTCCTGAAAACATCAACAGCAGAAATTTCAATCCATCAAATTTTCCTTTTACAGAATGAGTAAGTAAAACATGACACTCACTCAGAATCCGGACACCATAGTTAGCCCCAATGCTCACACATATATACACCCTATAAAGACATACTATCTTGCAGGTTCAACATTTATGCATACAAATTGAAACATGAATGGTTAATTGCCTTCAACAGGGCACTTGTTTAAGTTAGATGCTAAAAGTTATGGCCTACTTCGTAGAAAGCTAGTACAGAGAAGGTGAAAGTGAATAAGATTTAGCCAAAGCCTATAAAATAAACCATAAGCAGACTAAGCTGATAAAGCCAGCATTCCAGCTCAATTACATTTGAAACATCAATACCAAAAGGTTGGACCAAAACATTTATTTGGCCTGGCTAAGGTTTGTTTTAGAATAAAGTAAAAATATTTTTTTCATTATTGAACATAATTGAGATGTGTATCCAAATTAAGCTGTTCCATAGATTTATATCGAGACATGTGCTTTTAATTAGAAAATGTGAAAATCTGATTTCTATTGCCAGAACAAACAAGGGCTTCCAGCTCACAATTGGAAACCTAGTAAAAACTACATGCTACTAGACTTAATTTATAGTAGTAGATAATTCTTATAAGAAATAAGTTTGCTAAATCATATAGAAAAAATAAAAAGAAAGGAAATAGAAAAAGCTTACAATTTTTTCAGAAAATCGCACTTCTTTAACATCATTTCGTAGTGTCATGTCAGCCTGCATTTGCCAGAACAGTGATTAAAAATAAGAACATTACATCTAGTGATCTAAATAAATATTTGTCTTTCACACATCAATATACATGCCATGATAGAATGATGACTACATAAATGCAATTCAGGCACAAGACTCCCATCTAGCAAGGTTTGGGGAGGATAAATGCAGACAGTCTTATCAGCACATATCAAAGGGACTGTTTCCAGAACTTGAACCAGTGACTTCCCGGTCAAAAGGCCATAACCTTACTGCATTTATTCTACCAATCCATAAACCAAGAAATCTCTTGCTCAGTTGCTCCGATTAAATGTGAAGTAATCATTTATATTGGGTTTATTAAGCCAGAACTAATTATCATTGCACCGACTATAAGTAATTAAAAAGTAAAGCACTAATTAATTATGAAATATGTTTTTACTTTTAAAAGGACATATACAATAACTCTGAAAGTGCAAAGAATCACTTATAGTTCCTAATATACTATATAGTTTCCTTTTTAAACTATCATTGCTCTAAGAAAGCTGCCTGAATCATAATTATTATTTGGAATAATAAGAGGAAAGCACTTTTACTGTCTTTGTTTTTCCAGTAAGTCTCTCAAGAATTTAAATTTCAGTTAGATGTTGCAATATCTGGTCAATATGCAGATTACCTATGCATATTATAAAGGCCCTAGACCTAGCAGAGTCAAATTCTTTCAAAGTTATCAGGCACGTGATAGTTCACTCCAAATAGAAGCATGCAATTGTTGATGGTAAAAGCCATAATATGGCACATTTATTCTAACAGGGTAAAAGCTCATTCAGTCCCACTTCTTTGCTAACAGAAACTCCTATGTTTGAACTTTCCACTATCAAATTTAAATGAGTATGACAAAATATATATCATTAATGACGATAAAGAAACTTCACAAGCAACATCCATAGTATATTGTACCTTGCTTTTAGCACGCTGCTTTTCCCTTTCTCGTCGCTTATACATTTCCTTGTTGAAGTCCATAATTTTACAGACCGGAGGTTTGGCATTTTTATCAACCTGTCACATGACCAAATTCTCATATAATAAATGTCAAAAGGGAAGGATCCTTCATGTGCTTAACCCAACCTCCCAACCTTCTTCATGCGAATTCCTATGCAAATTCTAATGCTTTATGGATTGACAAATTTGATACATGGGTATATATGTTATCTATCATTAGCCACAAAACATCCCTGTTTTTAAGGATATGCTGTTCATGGTGATGAATTCAATCACTACATAACGTTAGACACACTTGTTTGTTTTTGCCCCAACTTACGGTTAGGTCTTACAATGATAAAGTCCAGAACCATCATAACAGAATGAGTTAAGAGATTACAAGGATGCATAAATAAATCCTTCAGTAAATGATCATTTTTCATGAAACTATGCTATCTACTTTAACTTAAATCTCTATTAAGCAGGTATCTATTAACAAATTTCTTAGTAACTTCAATATAAAAGAAAAAGTCTCATTCAATTTAACATGGGAAAAGACGAAAAAAAAATCATTTACCTCGACTAAATCAAGTTTAAGCGTCTTGGCACGTTCCAATGCTTCAAACGTTGGTACTATTGAATGGTTTTCTGCATGAACCCATACATATTTAATGGGAAATTCATACGGTAAATAACACATAAAGCTGATATTCCAAGCCCCATGTATCAATTAATACTAATATAGTTCAAATTTGCATGTATGTTTATTTGAGTACTTCAAGTAGAGCTTAGGCCTAAACAAGGATCAAGTATCCATTGCAGTTTGAAAACAATTCCGCAGTTTAATCATTTAGAGAAGAAAGAGTAAACATTACAACCGGTGATTGAAGGACAATGCAAAAATCCAGTACACTAACAGTGCATGTTATAGGTTTACCATCATCCTCAACAAGCCTGACATATGAAGCTGTGATTTTCTCATTCAACCGTCGCGCACTCGGATCATCCTCCTCATTCCTGCGCTTTACCTGAAACTGAAATCCCACAAAGTATAATAAAATTCAAAAGGGTACCACTTCAACCCCACAACACCATACCCTCATCACTGAGCAACCCAGTTCCAAATACAGAGCAAAGGCAACAACTTTGACAGTCTCAGCCAATAAAAGTGTGAAAATCTACCTGAACAGGAGCAGCGAAGAACCTCACGGTACTGAAAATGCTTGTGGGTCTGGCATGAAACACGGAATTCGGCTGCGGAATGTCCTTAAGGCAGGGTTTGGGGGCGGAAGCATGGAGAAGATGAATGTAAGATCGTTGGGATTGGGTGCAGAGGATTCTGAGCTTGGACTTTCCGATTTGGTGCCAAAACGCCATGACCTCAACGAATCACACGGTTAGATTAACAGCAACTGAGGTTGGTGTTTGTTTGGCACAAAGAAGAGAGACAGAGAGAGAAGACAACCTCAACCTTTTATGTTATGCCATAGTCTTGTGTTCTCTTCTCTGTAACTAAATTGGCAATTGCTTCCTGCACCCAATCAATTTTGACTCGCACCCAACAAAAATTTTAAAATCCCATTCTACCCTTTTTCACATATTTGCTTACGGATTTCAATATCCGGAAGTCATTTTTATACAT
>Ga0123342_1005877_pt1 | contig 17426 bp, 7 predicted proteins | sample Turbeawhitnodule_FD_89960 | JGI IMG/M metagenome (GOLD analysis project Ga0123342, IMG submission 89960) | Root nodule microbial communities of legume samples collected from Mexico - Turtle bean Mexico white nodule | ecosystem: Host-associated > Plants > Roots > Nodule | place: Mexico: Nepantla... | reverse complement strand
TTAAGATTTGATAACAAACAACATCTTTGAATAAATTCAGAAAAACAGATTTGAGTAACAAGTTTTTTAATAGAGATTTTGAGTTTTTCAAAGAGTTGAGATTGCTTAGAGTTTGTGATTGATCAAAGTGTGTGGAATAGGATTTTGGCTTGTATCGATTTCAGATTATCTTCTGTAACAAGTGTAATCCTTGTACTTTGTTGAACAAGTTTCGTTTGTGTGTTTGCTGAGATTTGCTGTGTGTTCTTGAGGGGATCAAGATCAACAATCTTAGTGTTGGTGTGTTGGCCAAGAGAAGTGTGTGCCTTGAGGGGATCAAGGTCACTTTCTTGGTTGTGGTGTAAGTGATCAAGGTGTGGTTGCTTAGTGGATTTCCTCAGTGGTTTCTGAGAAGACTGGATGTAGCTCTGGTTTTAGAGTGAACCAGTATAAACATTTGTGTGCAATCTCTCTATCCTTAATCTCTTTAAATTCAGTTTTTGATATTTGTTTGCTGGTATAAACAACCGATTGTTTCTGCGAAACAATTGATTGTTTTTCTGGTACTGTTGTTTTTGCTTGCTGTTTTGGCAAACTAGATTCCTTATCAATTGCTTCTTGAGATAATTTCATTATTGACTTAAAAGTTTGCGAAAACCCTCTTTAAACAATTCACCCCCCCTCTAGTTTAAAGTCATCCATTCTAACAGGATCTACGAGTGTTATAAAAGGGTAAGACCCCGAACAAAGGTAAGTGTCATTCCATACACTGCACACTACACTCATATCTTTATGCTTTCACTGACTTGATCGTCGGAGTCTTGTCAACAGGTGAAGTTCCCCTTATTGTGATTTTCAAGCATCGCAAATCGGTAGTGTTGAAGGCGGATCTGAATTCCACCACCAAGACCTAACCCAGATTTGTTGGCGAGAACAATAACATTTTTAGATTGTCTTCACTCACGAATTTGCTTCAAATATATGAATTTTAGGTCAAACAAATTTTAGATAAAGTGGATAAATTTGAGTTTGAGTTTGGTCTAACTATTGTGGTTGTTGTAGAACCATGCCTAGATCTTACTTCTTGTGGTTGGACCAAGAACATCTCTTTATAGATTTTGTGTTGTTGGTCATCTCGTGAAGGGAAGATATGTAACTTGAATTATAACATGTTTAGAAGATATTAAATGTAGATAATGTTTTTAACCATCATCTTCCTTATACAAGTTGTATGGGTCTTTCACAAAGATGAAGATCATCCTCCTAAACCCTAAACCCTAAAACTCAAATGATAATAAATGTTCGAACAAGGATCAATATGATTTTATATGATTAATGTCTTCTTTCTTGCTTTTATACTTTTTGTTCTTTGAAATGTTTCTCCTTTATTTTGGATAAACATTTTAAACCTCTGTTTGGTGGGTAATTATATTTATGAAGACATTTTGACCTCAAGTTAGTTGACATTTAAGAATAACAATAAATATGTAATCAATTAATCGTATATACCATGAAGTCTTATAGTTGTAGCATTTTAATGAGCTTTTACTTAAATAGGTTTAGCTTAAGTGTTCAAGTTGTCCTAATAAAGGATTAATATTTAATTATCTTATTGTTTTCCTAATATATATTAATTCAAGGGGCTTGGGAACAATACATTGACCCCCTCTCCCTAAACTCAAGCAATTTTTCTTTGTTGATAGTCTAAATAAGTTCATACACCCTTTTTATATCCTAACATGTGATAATTTATATAATATGGTGGGGATCGTCTTATTGATAATAGGTTATCATTCATATGTGGTGAAAAAATATAACTATGACCTTGGGTTGCCACCCAAGCACTGGTCACACAAGTAAAAGGCCAAGATGATATAAAGTCTTCAAGGGAAAAAAACTAATTTGTGTGCATTTTTTTGTGAGAATGTAATGATTATACTATGAAAATGATAATTATTTTTGTTTATGACCACTAGATTAGGGACATTTGACAAATGAGGAAGGTTGTGACAATTGAGTTGCGTCCTTTTTTATTTCTATAAGTATGTGATTGGTCATTCATGTAGGGGATCACTTGTAATAGTTTGATTGTTGACAATATTTAGTAGTCGATATCTTATTCAAGTATTAAGTGAGTCATGTGTTCTCCATCTTTTAGTTTTTAAGGGTTCTCATGTGGTGGTCATTGTTTGAGGAAAGGGATGCTAAAGTGCACCTCAACTCTCTGAGTGATTCTAAAGCAACATCGTCATCAACCATTAGTGACAATGATAATTTCAGTCACGAAGATCACGTAGTCATAAACAAAACGATTAGTTTTGGAGAAAATTGATAACATCTAGCCATGATTTTTAACCTACATTTCCACACATTAAGATTATTACTGTCAATATATAATTTAATACAAAGTAGAAAATACATAATTGAGAATAATAAAACTCATTATCCACAAATCAAAGGAAAGACATCCTCTAATACTATCTTGTAACTTCCTATAGAAGATTTGACCGCAACATATAACAACATAAAAGAATAAACATTTAGATAATACAAATATTTGTCATACATTTGTGTCTCTAAGTTAAATGATTCAAAACATCTAAGATAAATTATTACAAAGAAATACAACTGAGTTACTTTGTACACAAGATTAAAAAGAAAATATATAGAAAAAAAAAGTAAGACTAAACAACTTTAAGAGTTTCATAAATAAAACTTCAAGCTCCATTGCACTTTTCAAACATGGTGTCATCTATTTCTAAACTCATTTTTCTGTAATACATGTTAAGTGAGATTTGCTTACGAAGTGGTAAAAGAAAGCAAGGTAAATTGTGTTATAATAAAATAGGATTTAAGATTATTAGCTTAATGTTAAACACAATTTTTTTTTAGAGGTATCCCACCAATTATGCTATATTATTGACATTTTATACCCTTTACAAAATTTGATCTAACGAGACTTTCGTATTATAAGGTTACTCATATGGTGACTTAGATACCCTTAAATAATATGAACTTTAAAAAAACATACTTTAGAATTTCTTTTCTCAAATAACTTATAAAACATAAACTATACTAAAAAAATATTCATTTGCTAGGAGTTATATCTCAATATAAGGAAAACAATTATTTCAACAACTCATGAAATGATTCAAGAAAACATTTATTTTAGAACAAGATTTGAGGGACTAGGATCTCATAACCCAAAGGCCCAATACTTCTCCTAAGTCTCATTTTACACCATAAACAACAGAAAATAATGAAATAAGACAATCATTCACCTAAAATGACTACTTGATCCTTTTGCTTTGTTTATGTTAAAATGAGAAATGGAGTCAATTTATGATTATTGAATCTCTATTTTGTTGAATGGATTACTAAAAATCTTATTAGTGGAAGCACTCCATATAAAAATTATGAATTTCTTACCAACTAGATTTGTTAAGTGACTAGACATTTGTTGAGTGAATGTTTTATATCTATTTCACACTTCACTCTTTCATCTGCTAATGTTCCAGTCCACACTGTCACGCATTTCCCCGCGGCGGCACCACCCATTTTCCACCGCGGTCGCCGCCGCCATCGCCGCCAACAGCGTTCCTGCCTCGGGGCTTCCTCCCTCATCTTTCAAAATCCGGCCCCCAGTCCACCCTTGGCCTCGCCGCCTCACGCCTAACAACCTCTCTTCCCTCATCTCCCGCCAGCACGACCCCGACCTCTCTCTCCAAATCTTCCACCACGCCCAATCCCTCCACCCTTCCATCTCTCACGCGCCGCAATCCCTCCACGCGCTCTTCCTCAAACTCTCACGCGCCCGCCGCTTCTCCCTCCTCGAGTCCCTCCTCACGCGCCTCCCCAATCCGCCGCCCGAGCCCTCCCTCGTCATCCTCATCCGCTCCTACGGCCTCGCCGGAAAACCCCTCTCTGCGGTCCGCCTCTTCCTCAAATTCCAATCCCTCCGCGTCCAACCCTCCATCAAATCCCTCAACGCGCTTCTGAACGCGCTGGTTCAGAACAAACGGTACCGTTTAGCTCACTCGCTTTTTAAAAGCTCTGCGGAAAAATTCAGGGTTGTGCCTAATGTTGTTAGCTGCAACATTTTGCTTAAGGCACTGTGTAAGAGCAATGAAGTTGATGTTGCGGTTAGGGTTTTGGATCAAATGGGTTTGATGGGTTTGGTTCCCAATGTGGTTAGCTTTACAACTGTGTTGGGTGGGTATGTGTTTAGGGGTGACATGGAGAGTGCTATGAGGGTTTTTGGGGAGATTTTGGATAGAGGGTGGGTGCCCGATGCAACCACTTACACTGTTTTGATGAGTGGGTTTTGTAGGATGGGGAATTTGGTGGAGGCAATTAGGGTTATGGATTTGATGGAGGAGAATAGGGTTCAACCTAGTGAGGTTACTTATGGTGTCATGATTGAGGCTTATTGTAAGGGGAGGAAATCCGGGGAGGCTATGAACTTGCTTGAGGATATGATATCAAAGGGGTTTATGCCGAATTCGGTGTTGTGTTGTAGGGTTGTTGATGTGTTGTGTGAGGAGGGGAGTGTGGAGAGGGCTTGGGAGATGTGTAGGGGGGTGGTGAGGAAAGGGATTCGGGTTGGTGGCGCTGTGGTGAGTACGATTGTGCATTGGCTTTGCAAGGAGGGGAAGGTGGTGGAGGCAAGGGAAGTGTTGGATGAACTGGAGAAGGGTGAGGTTGCGAGTTTGTTGACTTATAACACGCTGATTGTGGGGATGTGTGAGAGAGGGGAGCTTTGTGAGGCAGCGAGGCTGTGGGATGAGATGGTGGAAAAGGGTAGAGCTCCAAATGCATTTACTTACAATGTGTTGATAAAAGGGTTTTGTAAGGTTGGGGATGTGAAGGAGGGTATCAGAGTTCTGGAGGAGATGGTGGAGAATGGATGCTTGCCTAACAAATCAACATACTCCATATTGGTTGATGGGATTTCTGTTTCAGGAGGAAAGAAAGAGGAAATTGAGAAGGTAGTTTTGTTGGCCATGACGACTGGAGTTGATGGTGGCTTGTGGGGTATTTTCTTAAAACTTGTGGGTAATTTGGATGGCAATGCAGCTATGCTTGATCGGATATTGACAGAGAATGTAGTGTGATAAAAGAAACTCTGTGGGATGTGCTGTCGTGTCTGATCTTTGGAAGTTGACCACCAAAGGGGATTGAATTTCTAAAGCAAAGGGAATCAATGCATGTTTTGTATGCTGTATTACGTGTTTCCCACTCCCTTTGTGGTGTGCTTGGAGAGTGAAACAAGTTCGAAAACTGAGTCTGAGTTGTCAAGTTACTAAGGGAGTCTCATTCCATTACTGACTGCTGTTTAGGGAGTCTGTGTTGCCATTCGATTGAAGCAATTAAACATAATCAAATCATACGAAGGTTCAACTGCTGAAGCACTTGTTTTATTTCCAAACCTATACGAAAAAGAGTTACATCTTAGTTGGTATCCTTCCTGGTAAGCTGCATATATGATAGGCATGCCACTGACTGCAAGCAACATTTTCTTGATGCTATTCTGGGCATGGCCTTAACAAATGATTCAAATGGTTTATGGATGGCCTGTTGCACTAGCATTTGCAGTGATGTAAATGTGGTTATAGAAAAGTAACATCAAAAGGAAAATGTTGATATTCTTTCTCGTCTACATCGTATAATGTTGGTCTTTGTAACTTTTAGTCTAATATTGTAGCCAATTCAGTTGAGATTGGTTAGTTTATACAAATATACTTCAGTAAGAATGCATTGTATTTTGAGAGTATCTGTAATAGGGGGCAAAAACTAAGGAAGTGAGAGAATAAATTGAAAAAAAAGAGCTTCAGAACTTGGAAGATCCAAGATTTAGTTCTTCGCCATAATCACAGGCTCTAATGTGCATGACTTCTAGCTTGAAAGAAAAATCTTGCTTCACTATTTTCAATTATTCTATATAATTATGTAGTCTTTTCAATTTCTTCATTACAGTTAGCAAATTGTGCTGTCCTCAATCCTCAGAATCTCCAGGTGGGCACTTTTTCGTACATTTGTTTGTTTCTTTGGAAATTTCACCAAACTTTAACATTTGTAAAAGACAAGTTGTTGCAGTTCAGATCCAAGGCGTGGAAACGCTTCAAACTACCTCTGAAAAGGTTCAAACTATTTCAATTTGCATATTTTTTGTTTCATTAATTTGTTTTGTTCAAAACATGACAAGCCGTCCTGTATTATATGTCATTGTCGCGTACCAAATTTTAATTATATATGCATATTAAATAATAAGCTCAGGAAAAATCATTAGACCAACTAAGGCGAAATCATAAATTAATATAAAATGATTGTATTATATGTTACGTAAACCAAGGAGTTGAGTGTTTAATTCGTGGAATTCTTTTTACATTGTCCGAGTTTAATTTTTGACCAGCTTTTACCTATCTTTTATTCTAGTCAAAGTTAATTTGAGACAAAATCTTCAAACACAGCTAAAAATTATTTATACGTTCAGGATGAAAAAAAATCAGTAATACGTTTGTAAACACTTTGTTAGAGATTGAGTAATAACAATTGAGAAGTGAACCTTAGGCATGGACTTTTATAACTTGACATTAGGCCCTAATTTAATATAAAAAATGGTTTAATAATTTTTTTAAAGTTTAAACAACTGGTTTGTCGAACGTAATCAATTTTGGACAAAGTTGACCAGTAAACAAATCATATACCTAAACCATTCACAATTTTTCCAATCAATTTTGTTGATTTTTTTAACAACATTTGTATAGCTAGGAAGAACATATATATCAAAAGAAAAAAAAATACCAATTGTTATGAGAAAGCAACTGTTCAAAAACTCATTTAAAAATCCATTTTTATACAAGAAATTAAATTGACCAATGAATTGAATATCAAGTGTTTTCTAATTACCATAGACCCACTGCATTGTCTTTCACAACCTTTGTGCCTATCATATACGTGGTGAAGTTGAAGTTGTGATAGATTGCTTATTGAAACCAATTGCAGATTAAAAAACTAGAAGAAAAAGTGATATGGTATACTCTTTCTTCCAGTAAAGTATAACTTAGCTTTCAAAACCAATTTGACCAAGATTTTATATAAGTAACAACTAATTTCAACCATGCAGAGTTTGAATTAAAAAGGGCAATTTGTTGGACTATCAACCTGTTATATCCAAATCTACTACTTCCTGCTCCCTAATATGTTGACAATGCCTTTTGAATTCGTTAGAACTTTGAGATCAAACTTTTTCTGGACCCTTCTAACATCTTCTTGTTGTTTGAAACTGATAATTTTAAATCCTTGATATTTAGCACATAAATAAGGATCTTTTGTCAACTGCCTGCCATTTTGGTATCATTGGAGAAAAAAATGGGCGTTGACTTTGTGATCAGGTTATGACAATGTTTTTAAAAATTCTAAGAGAAAGGGAATATTTCCCTTGGAACGTAGATCTACCTCTGAAAGAAAACAAAAGATGGATTGGTCATCAGCACAGAACTGGTCCTTTCTAGAAGGAAATATTAAATTGTAGATTGCCCTTAATTTTGGATCATTGGTATTAAAAAATGCAAAAAGGGTAACAGAAGAAGAACTAGAAGGAATTTCTTAGAGTTTCAGTAAGTGTCAAAGACTCTGTGTGCTTAGTTGCTATACTCGTAACCTCATGCAAATTTACACTAATGAACGCCATATTTTTCCCTCTAAGGAGATTATGACAATAGAAATGTCATCATGGTAATGACGGCGTTCCCCTTGTGGAATATCAAGCAGCTCATGGAACTCCAAACCTGCAACAATGAAAGTCAAGCTCACTAAGATAGTTTTGACTTGAGAATTCCTTTCATGTTGAAAAATATTGAGGGAAAAAGTGCTTTATACCAGCCCTTTTTGCTGCTCGACCTAGTGCTTCTTCAATGAGAAGTTGTGCAGGATCTCTATCAGGAAACATGGTGATGAATGACTCAACTTTTGCAGCTGCTTCTTCATTGGTGAAATATTGGTAAAGTCCATCTGAAGACAGCATGAGGAACTTGTCATTTGGATTGAGCTTGTGGTGGTGGAGTGAAGGGAAACATGTGATGTATGGAGATTCTCCTATGTAACTCACTCTGAAACTCTCTAATACTGCATTGTTTTGCTTAGGCTGCAAAATGGACCAACAAAATCATGCCATTGGTTATATGCAACATTGAAGTAATCAAGCAATTAAAGTGAAATATAGTGGTCCATTGCAGTAGCAAATGGAGTGCTACAAAAATTTTATACTGTTGACATGCAAGATGTGCTATGAATTATGATTGAGTCTTCGCAAAGTTGAGTTGTCTTATTTTTACTTTTGAAGAATATAACCAATGACCTAATTCAAGTAAAGAATAGGAGTATGAACCAAGCGTTGCATTTTTTTATGCACTAACAACAAGAAGAAAATCCTAAACATGTTTTTGAAGAAAGAGAGAATTTTAAGTGTGATAAATTTCAGACTGATGATTAGATTTATAACTGATCTATTAAACTGAAACTAGTAGAGATACTTCAAGATCCAACTAGGGAGCGAAGATAATTATGGTAGTTGAAAAAGGCAAAAGAAGAAAGCCTTATTCTACTAGATAGAGTCAGTTAAATAGACTGCATAACACCATTAAGTTTAGTTATATACCAAATTCTGATGAATATTATTCACATCAGATCGCTTCTAACTGTGCTTTTTATGCAGTACTGTAAGTAATTCAGCAAGGACTATATTACCTGCTTAAGGAAGCCTGCCCCAAAAGCCCTTGTGACACTCAAGCGACCCTTCACCCGGCCTCTAGTTACTGCTAAAGGGTCATCAGGATGCTCCCTCCTGATTCTGTAAACCTCCTGAGATTCACAAAGGTCTCACAAACTATGTCATATGAACTTAAAACACCAACCTTCATTCATTCATTGCTCAGAAAACAAGTTGCATTGCACAAGCACAAGCTACCTCTTTCACTTGAGTGCTATGGTCCATGGTGAGCTGAAGTGATTCCCCACTGTGAGTGGCCAACACAGCACGGCTATCTCCCACATTCATCAAGTAAACATCTTGACCCTTCATCAACATCACCAAAACACAAGAACCCATCATAGCCAACACAGGGTTGTGACCAATCATCTCTTCAGCAGTCCTCATGAATGAATCCTCAGTCTTCCTCAATGACTCTGAAAGAGCTTGTAAAACATCTGAGTGACTCAAATCCACTCTTTCAATATTCGTCCCATTCATTCGCTCTACTCCTTCTGACACACATTCCAAATTTAACTCTTCGTTTTCTATTGGATAATTTTCTCTATTATGACCTGAAGAACAACCATCAACCACTCCCTCCCTCAACTCCAAAGAGTCTGAATCCTTGAGCTCAAACTTGTTGTGTCCACACAACATCTCCTTGAGCTCATCATTCACAGCATAAAACAAATTGTTGAGAAGAAAATCAGTGGCATCAGGACCATTAAACCCATCATAAATCCCCACAAAAACCCATCCATGATCCTCACAAATCACAATATGCAAACGATCTTCACCAGCTCTCCCTTGAGCCCAATGAAGATTCTCACACCCCATCAACACATCACTATCCAAGTAGTCATCAACCTCAACACCATGCAAACTCGTCTCAGCACTCAAACTAGTACTACAACTCACTCTCGCATTAGTATTATCATTATTCTTGAAAATAGACTTTCCCCCGATGGAAATCTTACTCAGAACCTTTTTCAAATGTCTTTTACTTCCCTTCCCTTTATTCATTGCTACCTCAGAAGAACCTTTCTCGATGTACCCTTCATCGTTCAGCACACGATCACGAGGACCCCAATATAACCCTCTTTCCGAACACCCTCCCAGAGAGAATCCACGATGAACGTGTTGATGCTGAAAAGGGACCAAGGTGTAAGTGAAGGAGCCAGAGCTCTCAAACGAGGCAGAGGAATCCAAAACGGTGCTGTGTTGAAGCGAATCATCGAGCGAAGTTGAAGGCGTCGCCGACGTGTTTGCACTCACGGTAGCGCCGGAAACCGACCGGAAAGTCATGAAGGTGTCATCATCGTCAGAAAACGCCTCGCTGGAGAACCGACACGTGTCGGGTCTCACATAGCAAATAGAGTTTCCGAGGGAATTCTGGTGTTGCTTGGAGAGGAAGGAAGCTCTGTTCTCGAACCTTCCGGAGGCGTCGCCGGAGGAACAGAGGCAGAAATTGCTGATTCGGTTACCCATTGGAGTAGTGGAAGAGAATGGAGGGTTCAAGTTTTAAGCTTTGGATGTGGATGTGGCAATGCTGAAAATGGAAGATCTTGCATTGCAGAGAGAACAGAGAAGAGAAAAACAGAAGAGAACAGAGGAAAACATGGTTTTTGCAAGAGGGAAGAGGAAGGGGTGTTGACTTTGTGGCACTTGCTTAAAATTTTAAAATGAAAATGTTGTTTTCTTGTGGTTAGTTCATGGTGGTTTTTCTTTCACGGCTTCATTTATTTTCTCTTTCTATGGATGAGTTGACTATGAGTTTGAGTAAAAGGGTGGGAGAGAGAGTTATGTTCATTATTTTAGGAGTGTTGAGTTTGAATGAGGAAGAGTTTGTAAGGAGAACAGTTACTTTTTTTAGGTATGCTGAGTTTGAAGAAGGAAGAGTTTATAAGGGGAAATATGGTGTTCTTTTTAAATTCAAATAGTAATGGCAGCTCATTAGGGTGCTTTTGACTTTGCCAAGTTAACATAGAAACGGCGTGGGAAGCATTTATGAAGGTTTTTATTGCTACCTTCTTTTTTCTCCTCCACCAAATCAATACATTCATTCAAGTTTTTGTACTCTTTATCACTATTAGTTTAAAGCAGTTCATCAAAGTTACTCTAATTTACTATGAATTTCTATCTGTATTAACCCTTAATATTCCTATCAGATTCAAATGTGATTATATCTTATATGTACACACTTTAATGATAGAGATTCAAGCATGGATATGAAGATTTCCAATTATATCTGATCAAATATTAGTCATATAAATATATTTTATTCTCCTCCTTGTATTAAAAGTCAATAATTGTCCCTTCTGCTAGTGATTATTTGCATGCAGATGGTGACAGAGATACCAACTCCAAGATCAGACTCGTTCTGCTGATATGGTTGAGCATGAACTGATAAAATAAAGTGGAGAATCTGAGGAAGCAATTCAACTATGAGATTCCTAAATTTCATGAAACACCAAAGACAAAGCAGAACTGAATTGAGAGATATGTGTGTGGTCTGGTAAATTAATGAGTATTTTGAGCATGGCATTTTGACTTGAATGAAACAGTACACGTGCTTGAGATCCAAGGCTGACCACACTATACATGATCTTGCAAGTGGAGAAGAAGTTCTAGCAAAACCTAAACCATGGAGTTCACCTCTTCAGTTCTATAATGAGTTTATTTTGTACACTCTTTTTCTTTTGAAAAAAAAAATTGTTTCTCTTATCCTTTTGATTCTTGTCTTTTTTTAAATTAATCTTGCAAGTGGAGAAAAAGTTCTAGCAAAACCTAAGCCATGGAGTGCACCTCTTCAGTTCTATAATGAGTTTGTTTTGTACACTCTTTTTCTTTTGAAAAAAAAAAATGTTTTTTTATCCTTTTTTATTCTTGTCTTTTTATAAATTAATGAATTTTTTTTTTTTTTAAAAATTATGTAAATTTAATCTCTTGTCATATTAAAACTTAATATCTATGGATGACTTTTATAGTACAAAATTACATGTTTCTTAAAGTTGAAAAAATAAATTCATAATTTATAAGAAATATAAACAAATTTAATAAAAAAAATTAAAAAAACTTTTCATTTTTTATTATTATAATTGACATGAAATATTCATTTATTTTATTATTATTGTTATTATTTAATTTTTAATGAAAAATTCATCTTATCATCTTTAGTATAACTGTTTTTCTCACTACATTGTTCCTATTCATAACATTCAAATTTAATATATATAGAGTTTGAATGTAATTCACTCTAATTAACTTAATATTGTGCACAATCTTACTTTATAGTACTAAAATTCCAGAAAACAATATGCAGCATAATTTGCTTAGGAGGATTTTGCTGAAGTGTCAAATCAGACTGTGAAAAAAGAAAAAGAAACTTCATTAATATCACCTTGCTGAAACCAAGAACAATTGTAGATCCTACATATAGTAGCTAAATTTGCATCACAGAGAATAGATAAACTGGTCTGAAAATCGTAAATGTGAGATATTAAAAAGGGTATCTAACATTAAAATGCTATCTGTCATATTCATCCTACTTGAAGTCAGCGGCAGAAAAGCAAGATAAAATTATGAACACTGCGGCTAGTCATCATTGCATTGCATTATTTCTCTTACACATTTGATTCTAAGCTATCTGCTGAAGAGAAGTAGTGTCAATAATATATTTTCTTATTATGTTTTTTCCTTTCACAGTGTTCTTCTCCTCTCATGAAAGCTTTTGTTTATATATTTTGTTTGCAGTGGTAATTGTTATGAAACATTTTCACTATGAGACAAACTTTCTCTTAGTTTGGGTACTTTTGACTTTGTTTCTTGTACATAAGGTTTTTTTCTCTTGCGTGTTTCTCTTTTATGCTACCATGATGTTCAGAGCATGACAGATAAGGTGGTGCAATAAATATAACAGTAGCACGTAGCCTGGAAAACTAGAATATGTTTGTATATGAAGTACAATACAAGAATTTTTTTATATTAAATACATTATATTTACTTTGTGACAAGATCTTTTATATTTCCAATGTATGTGTATAGGAAATGGAAAAAATGGTTGGACATTTTTCATCTGGCCTACATAGGATGCAAGCTATTAATGTAGTGTTTTTGAAATATTTGCGAGTTGGATATAAATAAAAGTTAAAAAAGTAAAGACTTTTGCATAATACTTTTTGTGTTTTGTAAGTGTTTGAAGATGTACCGTCGGCACTAAAGTCGGATACCCCACGATTTAGGTGGCCGAAATCAATTCTTGGGAAATAAATTACATTTCTTGATATAGTGTGTTAACTTACCATGTCTTAAATATTAGCATAATGACATGACTAATGTTAATAAAGGTTAAAGTCCCAAATTCGTTAAGATACTATAAATATATTTATCAATGTATGTGTTTCATATCTCTTTCAAAATATATAACTCGGTTTTATAAAATTAAATAAGATTTAAAGTCTATTTTTTTATATGGTATTAGAGCGATTTAAAGTCTATTATAACGAGAGTTTGTTGAGCTTATTAGGTTAGTTGTTAGCGGATTACCATGAATTATAGTCTCATGCATAAGTTAACAGTCTCGACATAAGGGATGTTGGAGATCACACATTGACTAGATATAAGAACATTTTATAGTTCAAATCTCACCTTATATGTCGCTTTTATAAGATTGAGTTAGATTTAAAATTCACTTTTTAATAGTATGTATTGGACAATATTTATTATCCTTAACTACTATCTCGAATAGTAACTTAAACATCGGAATACCTTTTACAGGTACATCATCTTCCTCCACTCGAGACTGATAACTAAAAATAGTGCGACCACGACAAAGACAACTAGAAGGCTGAGACCCTTCTCGAACCATACAAGATAAGACAAACTTAAAATTATTCAATGGATCATTTTCCTCAATAGATCATGTGAGAAAGTGAACTCGTTTAATCTTCAACATATATAAAATTGATCTTCAACCATTATAAAAGACATATTCCAAATTTTGATTTGATTTCTTTGCTGAAAATGGGTTTTTGAAACCAAATTCTCACTAAAAAAAATCATTAAATAACAACCAAATTTAGAGACAAAAAGTAATTAGTCGCTATATTAATTAAATTAGATATTATTTTAGATATTAAAATATTGTTGGTATTTATAAAATAGTTTCTAAATTGTTATCTAAACTAGCTACCAAGGTTTTAGCTACTGATATTTTAGATTATAAATTAGTCTCTAAAAGACTAATAGAGACTAATTTAGAATATAAAGTAGTAAGTGACTAAAATTTTGGTAATCAATGGTTAGATATCAATTTAGAAATTATTTTACAAAATTTTATTAATAATAAAAACTAATTTAGATACCAATTTTTTTTTAATTTATAAAATTGTCTCTAATTTAGTCAAATAGTAACTAATTATTTTGGTCTCTAAAAATAGTTTCTATTTAATAATTTTCTTGTAGTATGTATGTATGATTTTTTATTAAATAATTGTTTAAAAGACTTAAATAATTTTTAAAATTAAATTTATTTATTTATTTAATATTTTTATACTATTAATATATATAATTTTATTTATAAAAAATAGTACTGTTAGAAATTATTTTAAATTATGTTAATATAAAATGAATATAAGAATTTAAAATAGTTAAGGTTATAATTAATTATTTTTTAAATTTAATTTACATTTGTTTGATATTATTAAATGTTGTAATTTATAATTGTAAGTAGTAATAACAAATAGAGATTATTTTAACACTTTACTAATATAAAAATATAAAAATAACATTGATAATTAATGTGAATATAAAATTAATTTCAATATAAAATGTTAATATTAAATCAAAATTTACTAGCTTTAATTATTGATAAAAAAATATATTTTATTATATATTCAATAATAATTTAATTATTTAATTATTTAATTATTGTTAATGGTAGATAGATGTATATCTTTTTCTTATCTAGGAATACTTAAAGGCAGAATGTAAAAAGTTAATGAAATGGAATGATACATGCATATCTTTTGTGGGTAGGTTTAATCTAGTAAAATTGGTTATATAGGCTCTCTCCATGTTGTTTTCCTTCAAAATACCAAATTTGTTGGTGAAGAATATAATGAATAATACATGCATATCTTATGTTTTGGGAAAACTTCTGGAATGGGATCAACTATACTGTAAAAAAATTACTTAGGTTATATGGGAATTTTATGATAAAGGGACATCATTTTAATGCATGCAACAAGTGAAAGGATAACACATGACTATCGAATTTTACATAGGAAAATAGTTAGTTTGAGTGTGAAAAACTCATGTTAAATCAACTTATGCAGGAAATATCACAATAGTAACCTTCTAAGTTAGTAAATAACAATTCCGATGGGATGACACAAAATCCTTTATTTATTTGGAAGCTTGAAGCTTTACCATGAACAATGCATTTTGAATGGAAAGTTGTGTTGAATAGCAGTAAAATTTATGTTAGGAAATAAAGGTGTTCAAATAGGTAACTCTATGTGTATTATGTGTAGAATGGTGGAAGAAAACAATTAATCAATTGTTATTTACTTGTTTTGTTATAAATAGAGCATGGGCAAGATAGATATGTATTTTTGTAGTTCTTCCTAACAATGCAAAACAACATTTTGACCAACACACCACCCAGGGACAATGACAATACATAACCAAGGAAGCTTTTTTCTCTCTTCTCTCTCTTCGTCTTCCCCAATTGCCACGACTTCTCAACAATCTTTATCTTCAGCCGTGTGAGCAGGAAGATGAACAGAGGGGGTACTCCTTTCTTCTTCTCTAACTTTCCCTTTGATCTCAAAGAAACAGATTTGTGGAAGATTTTTAGAAGATGGGGGAGGGTAAGTGATGTTTTTATATCTAGAAGATTGAACATCAAGAAGCAAAGGTTTGGTTTTGTTAGATTCCAGGGAGTACAAAATATTAGAGAATTGGAGAACCAGTTGAACACTATATGGATTGGAAGCTGGAAACTATATGCTAATAGACCAAAATATAACAAGTCAGCAGAAACAAGAAAGGAATGGAATGAAAAGCTGAAAGAAAAGGAAATTGAATCAGAGAAAGTGGTTAAAAAAGAATGGAGGGCAAAAGGAACAAATTCTTACGCAAATGTGGTAAAAAATGGAGACAGAAACAGAGCACAATCACTGAACAGGGCAAACATAAATGCTATACACTTTAAAGTGGAAGAAACACCAAGAGAATGGTTAAAACAATGTTATATTGGTAGGGTCTCAGATCTAAGCAAAGTATCAAGTCTGAATGAAAGTTTTATTTTGGGAGGCCTCAGCTACATAAAGGTTAAATTTCTGGGCGGTTTTCATGTCTTATTGATGGGCGAAAATGAAACGAAGGTTAAAGAAGCTATAGAGGAAAACAAAGAATGGTTTGAAGATTTGTTTGACACCATTATCCCATGGGAAGATCAATTTGTAGCGGTGGATAAATTGGTTTGGGTAAGATGTAGGGGATTACCGTTGAAACTGTGGAATACTGAGTGCTTCAAACACATTGCTGCGTTACTAGGAACACTGGTTGAGGTAGATGAAGCAACAATGACATTGGACGAATTAGAATATGCAAGGTTTAAAGTTAGAGTATCAGTGGGTTGTGAGGCAAAGATAACTAGTTATATGAGAATCAATGAAGTCCTGTATCAGATATCAGTGGAGGAAGAATGCACAGTTCCTGAATACAACCTTTGTCAATGTCACGGGGGCGAAATATCTGACGGAGATGATTCTGAAGTAGATTCAATGGCGTCGCACGCATCAGGGCGTTCGGAGAATGGGGCTTTCGAAGATGCAAGAAAGATTGAAGAGGAGGAAAAAACGGTGGAAACGAGCAAGACAAAGTCACCGCTTGAACAGGACCGCCGGCGATCTGAACCATTATCACCATTACACTGTTGCGACCCATTTCCGACAAAACTCCTAGGGGCTACATCTGCACCTAATCTCTGCCTACTCACAAAAAAGGAAAACATAGGGCCTGCAACATCAACGGCTATAAGCAGGGCTGACAAGGCAAAGAAAAATGGGCTTTTAGAAATGGCCCAATGTGTCTCAAATCAGACACAGTTAGCGGATGCGAAAAGGAGGTGCAAATTAAAAAATCACTTTGAATCAGATTCTAATTCAAGCCCAATTAACGGAAGGGTGGAGGATTCAGTCTGGATTGGGTCGCTGGGAAGCCCACTTAACATGGCAAGGATTAACGATCTGGAAGAGGTTGAACAGATTGGGAAACCTTGGAATGAAAGCGCTGTCGCACTCCGTGCTCACGGTCGATCCCAGAAAGACATTGCATCGGCACACCACGCCCAAAACGAAGCAGCCATCACACTCCAATCACACACAGTAGAGGAAACGGAGGAGAAACGGAATCAAATACCGCACACCTTGAATTTGGCAGTGCAAAAGGAAAGGTTTTTATCCAACCATGCCCAGTCATCGGTGGGAGAAGAGACAGTGAGGGAGGCGGTTTCAATGCTGTCAATATCGAAGGTGGAGGATTCCCTTTGTACGACGCCCTTGGGGGTGTGATGGAAGAGGCCCAAGCACAAGCCCACATGCAAGCCCACCAAAGGGTAGATTTGGGCCAACCATAGAGTTATGGCCAAGAGGATCCAAGAAGACGTTCTTTTACATGTTCAAATGCC
>Ga0123342_1005876_pt1 | contig 17429 bp, 13 predicted proteins | sample Turbeawhitnodule_FD_89960 | JGI IMG/M metagenome (GOLD analysis project Ga0123342, IMG submission 89960) | Root nodule microbial communities of legume samples collected from Mexico - Turtle bean Mexico white nodule | ecosystem: Host-associated > Plants > Roots > Nodule | place: Mexico: Nepantla... | reverse complement strand
TGAAGGAAAAACAGACATGAACAAAGCAAGGAAGCATGCCTTGATCCAAGAGTATGAGGTTTTCAAGATGCTAAAAGGAGAAACTATAGTAGATTTGCATAAGAGATTTGCACACATTGTAAAATCACCTAGGTCTGGCTAAATACTTTAATAAAGAGCAGTTGAACATCAAGATTCTCAAATGCTTTGATAGGTTATGGCAACCAAAAATCACTGCTTCATTGCTTGGAAACTCATAGAACATGAGATAGAAATGAGCAGTTTTCTTGGACAAGTTTTCAAGAGGGCATGCAAATCTGGAAGCAGATCTTGGATCGAATAACTGTGTTTTTGGAAAATTTGGTCTAAGTTATAATCGAAGTACCAAAAAAAAATCTTTTATAAGTTTTTTGGAAAACAAAGGGCCACGGTCTAAACCTTCGGTAACCTGCTTTTATTTAAAAGAGGTATGATCCTGCCGGTCGACCAAGCGCAAGAACGATGCCTCGTCACGATCTTTCCTCACCAGCTTTAACACCACGTGTGCTTCAAGTCCACTCCACAGCTTGTCTCTCTGAGAACCTGAAAACACAGTATGGCGCCTCTGCGGCCGGTGGCGCTCCGACGCTCAAGTCAGTAACAGGAACACCCAAAACCTGAGAGAAAACTAAATGTTGTAGAACCCTACTCCAGTGTTCTCAACTGCAAATTCTGTTAAGTTTACCTTTTATACCTAGGTATTTTCTCTCTCCAGACAGTTACGCTTTTGGACGCGTGGCTCACATCCAACTCTACACGTGTCATCATCTGGGCTAGAGTAATTTGAGCGTCATTTTCTATGCAGCATCCAACCCTACACGTGTAATCATCTGGGCTAGGGTAATTTGAGCGTCATTTCTATGTAGCATCCAACCCTACACGTGTCATCATCTGGGCTGGGGCAATTTGCTATTCAAGGTGTAACCTAACACGTAACACGCTCTGGAACGCACCCAACAAAGCGAGTATCGGATGCAACAAAGTACATCATCTCTGTGATATCGCTGGTCGCAGGAGCCACCTTCCTCCTCACCACGCCATGTATGTTCTAGCTGAGGGAACCTCGCTATCGACGAATGTCCACTCTGGGAATCCCGTCATCGATGAGCAAGCTGTGTCCCCCAACTCACTTAACCTCTATGCTTCATGCTGATGTAACAATCATCTTTACTGAACCTACACGCCTAAACCTCCAACGTCTTCAACTAAATTCACTGGGAAATTCGGCGATGTGCCTCTTGTGGCGATTCCTAACCACCTGATCTTCCATCATCTAACACAACGATGATACGAAAACCTGGCGACAACCGACTATGTACGCTGAAGAACGCCACTTCCACAAACGGCGACTATGTTTACTTCTTGACCATTCATCTTTCTCTTGTCCACGTGTCCTGCTAAGCGCGCCCCACGTAGTCAATTACTGTCCACGTCATCACACCCGATGACCTGATTGGTACAAGGTCATATTGTAGAATTAAGAAATATGATCTGCCAATCGAGCTTGTAAAATGGATACCTAAGAGTATCAATAACATTTTTGGATACAAATTGATAAGGAGACCAAATTTTGTTCCTTAAATCCTTTTGCAGGAATCTTTGACAGCTAAAAATCATTTTTGCTATGTTGACAATGGTTGGTCAAAGAACATGATTGGGCACAACAAATTTGTAGATTTGCATCTCAAACGTGAGGGATATGTCACATATGGAGACAACAACAGATGAAGAATCCACAGGCACCGTAGGAGATCAAAACACATTTCTCATCAAAGAAGTGTTATATGTGGAAGGCTTAAAGCACAACCTTTTAAGTATAAGTGAGTTTTGTGACACGGGTTATCAGGCAAAGATGATCAAGATGATGCTCCTCAGAAGTTATAAATCTAGTAAAAAAAACAACTAGTTGAATTTACAAATCAACTAGGTGAAATCGCAAGACCGACCGAATCACCAAAGGAATGAAGAACACCAATGGATCTGTCACTGGACAACATCATTTGACAAATTGATAAGAGAGTATGTACTCACCATTCTTTCAATAATATTTGTGAACATATGGCATTCGTATCACGAATTGAAACTAAATCTATTGAGGAAGGCCTTAATAATGAGAAATCAATTTATTAGAAATGATGTTTGGATTCTTGTGAGTAAATCTGATGATATGAATATTATTGGCACTAAATGGGTATTCAGAAATAAACTTGATGAAACTAGAATGGTAACTATTGTTGTTAAAGGTTATAATCAAGAAGAAGGAACTAATTGTAATGAAACTTATGCACCTGTAGCAAGATTACCTCACTGCAAGCATACCTAACATCATGTTTGTTGTGTTCTTATGTGCTAGATTCCAGTAAAATCCCAAAGAATCTCACTTCACAGTTGCCAAGAGAATCCTTAAATATCTCAAAGGAATAGTTTGTTTTTGGTTTATGGTATCCTTCTAACTCTCTTATTAATATCATTGGATATTCTGATTTTATAGTATGCAACTTATATATATATAAAAAAAACACAAGTGATACATGTCATCTACTTCGATCTAGTCTCATTTACTGGCATAAAAAAAACAAGCATGTGTGGCTCTCTCAACTACAAAAGCATAATACATTGTTGTTGGAAGTTATTGTGCACAAACCCTATGGCTTAAACAACAACTTGAAGATTATGGTTTAAAGCTAAGTATGGAACCTTTATTATGTGATATTACTAGTACAATCAATCTAACTGAAAACCAAATCCAACATTCAAGAACAAAGCATATTGAAATTAGACATCAATTTATTAGAGATCATGTAACCAATGGTAACTGTGAAATTCAATTTGTTGAATCAGAAAAACAACTTTTCTTGGGGATAAATTTAATATTTTAATAAATGAATTAGATATTCTTGATTACAGGAATATATCTTAAATCTAATAAATTCTTGAATTCTAAGATATGTATTCCGTCAATCTCTTGAAAATTTCTTTTCATTTGTTGTTTTTACCTTTATTTTTATTCCTGTGAAACAATTATTATTCCTTACATTTTCATGTTGTTTGTGAATGATTTTTTTAATTGATTTCAATCTCTAGTCAAACATGAGAACAGTGTGCCAAAAAGGACTGGGCTACATGCATTTCATATTTTATGCATTATGAACACCTTAAATTTTGTTTACTATGATCTTTTTGGTTTAATATTATATTTGTTTTCTTTTTTACGTCTATTTTTTGAAGACAAAAGGTGGAGAATGTGTCTATGACTGTTTTTGTTGTGTTTTTTATTTTGTTGCAAATTGTTGTTTTATTTTTGCATAGTTGTTTGGATATCTTAATGTCTTGCATATATCTGTATATTATGGATTTCTTGTTCTTTCCTCTATTATTTTGCAGAAATTCCTTTTATCAAAATCTACAAGACCAAAGATTTGTCTTTATCAAATAGGGGAAGATTGTTGACTAAAAAAATCTTAATTTGATGATTCCAAACTATCATGAAGATTGGGAAGTTATGTGTGTGTCTAGGTAGATTTTGTTTTAATTCTTTGCAATGCATTATGGTCATGTTATCTTTAAAATCTATCTCTAAGAAAGGTTTTGTTTTCTAAATCTAATGTAATTTTTTATAAGTTAATTCAAGCTTTTAAGTAGTTAAAATTACTTCTACTAAAGTCTTTTTATAGTAAGTATTTTTAGCAGATTAATTTATCATATCAACGTGTTTGAAAATAATTAAACTTTTCAAAAGATTTGAAAATTTTCTATGTCAAATTTGTCTTTTCTCTTTAATGAAATCCACAATTTATTAAAAAAATTTAATGAGTTTAAATATTGTTGATTTCTGTTGTTAAAAGAAAATAATTAGTTATTTTGAAAAATCAACTAAATATTTTTAACGGTTTTATGTTTTTATAACTAAACACATTTTAATTTGATTGAATTGTTTTCATTAATTGATTAAACCATTTTTACATTTATTGAAAACTTATATAAGGAGATGATTTGAACATTATAAAGAAACAAATTTGGAAAGAGAGAAAACATATTGTTTTGAATTTGTTCGTGGAGATTATCTCTGTTTCTTAAATCATTGTTGTGAAGAGGGTTTTCTAGGATTGAACTTCTCTGTTCTTCATTCTATAATATCTTAGATGTTCTCAAACCTTTATTTCTTTTCTTGTATACAATTAAAGCATATTCAAATAGGGTTTCTGGATTTCTGTTGAGTGAGAGTTCTTGTAGGGTTCAAGAACTAAACTCTTGGTTGTATCTTGTGTAATCTTTGATCCAGGTTTAGTGAATTCTCATTTATTTGACTGAGGACTGGATATAACTCTTGGTGTAAGAGTGAACCAGTATAAATCATTTGTACTTATCTCTCTCTCATTATTTATTTATCTATTATTTTGTAATTTTTGGCAATATTTCAATTAGTTGAATAAACGTAATAATTGGTTAATATTTTGTGTATATGTTTGTTGTTCTTTTATAATTGATTGAACAGAAAAATCATTCTATTGAATTTATCAAATTTTCAACCTGACTCCGTATTTTGCGAAAAACTTTTGAAAAACAATTCACCATCCTCTTCTTTTAAGCCAACAATTCTAACAATAATAGGGTACGCTGAGGTTGTATTTTCTTCTTTGTACTTGATAGGTAAACTACAATAGCTACTGCAAATAACCAATACTCAGGAAATAACAATTAGGATAAAAGTTCTTCCTCCTTTATTTTTGAAACTACATCACTTATATAGGTGATGTTTTCGGTTAACAAAACTTGGGCTTACTGGAGCCAATTTACTTTTACTAAATGTACTACTCCTATTTCATTATGTAGTCATCCACCCATATAGGTTGTTTGTGTTGTTTGTTGAGCCTTCCTATGACATCAGGCCCTTCTCTAACAATGCCATCCACTGGACATTGTAATTTTTCCTCAAAGTGTGAAGGTGCACGAATGTGAGTTGGGCTTGTGGAATTTGGGCCATAATTAGGGTTTGAGTGGGCGTCACAAGTAGGTGGAAGGTTCTAGAGGTTGGGTAACGTAGGGGGTGGAGCGGTCGCGGGGGACAACGTCACGTGACTCTTCGTAAATGCGTGACCAGGTGGCGTTTGCGGATTGGAGAGCGCATATGGTGCTATCAATGGGTTTGGTGGATTAGGGTTTGCAGAAGTTGGTAAGTCTATAAGTGGTGGTGGAGGTGTACTTGAGATACACTATTTGGAGGTAACCCTTTGAACTGATGGTGAAGCGAGATGTGAAACACTGGGTGTATACATGATGACAAGGGGAGTTGAAGCTCTCAAGCCACCATGCCTATGCGGCGCGCGATCCTATAGGAGCCGAAAAAACGTGGGGAGAGCTTGGGTGAGAGATGGCACACGATAAAGTGTTGACGATGCGTTTAAAGACGAAGCCACACCCAATATCTACGGCGAAGGAGTGATCTATGTGGTGGTTGTCCATCTGGGCTCGCATACGTTGGTGGTTGTGATAGAGGTTTAGCTTCAAGTGGTGAATGACAAGGTTGCGCTCTTGTAGGATATCTGAAACAGTGGTGCCCGTTCGGGGTGTGTTGATACAAACAAAAGCAACCAGCAGATGACTAAGGACACATCAAGCACTTCATAAAAAGGTCAGTCATCTCAGTATACAAAGTTGGGCCCCACCAAACCTCGAGAAAGCATCAACAGAAGAAGAAGAAGTTATAAACCAGAATATCAGAAGTTCTTCCTTCTGGTCTTTTCCACAAGAGAAAATTTATGTAAATAAATTAGGCTCACTTTGGGAGTCCAAAATAGCAAGATAGGCTAGAATAGGTGCCTATAGCATTATACGAGGTGTAGTTATCATTTTAGCTTGTGCCTAGTCCTTTAGGAAGGAAATTTGACCTAGTTTCTAAAAGGACAAGCCTAGGGTGCGATTTTGACTTAGTCGAACCCTAAAGATAACCTCTCACACATTTACCACCCTACCGTTGCCCTTCTTGCTCACCAAGGCACCCATTCCTATAAATAGGGTCTCTTACTCCTTGTATTTTCATGTTGAATTTCATAGAAGAATGAAAACTCTGCACAAATTGGGTGAGGATTGTTGCTCTAGCAATAGGTCTTATCTTGAGTGAGTTTGAGAGATCACAAGTGGCTGCCCTCTACACTCATCTTGGAGGAAACCACACTCCAAGTGGAGTTTCCACTCTCTTTTCATCACCATAAGCTTTCTTTCTTTTATCCTTTCTTCCATTTTCCATTACACCCTTATCTTTGTGTTGGTATTCTTGTTTTGCTTTATTTCCATTTCGATTTCCTTCCATATCTTGTGTTTCCTTTCATGTCTTTTACATTACGCACCATACATCATGTTCACCCTATTATGTGATTTTCCTCTTGGCTTTTGGAAGTGAACCTTCACACTTACTTAACCACTTAACCACTTGGTTAAGTTCGTGTCCAGTGGGGATCTTCCCTAGGTCTCACCGTATACTTGTAAAAAATCTCAATCACAAGTAAAGTGTCACCTCTAAAATGGAACCATCTAGAATCAATGCACATCATGTGTGGAGCATGTCGATGGTGGAGGGCGATGGTCATCCATATAAGGCGTGGAAGGGATAGGTGCCAATGGAGGAGTGGTAGGACGTGTTGTACCATAACTCTACGAGGTGGAGAAATTTGTATCATGAATGAGGGTTACTACTGGCAAAACAGTGGAGGTAAGCTTCTAACCCCCTCTTAAAGACCTCTGTTTGACCATCGTTTTAAGGGTGGTATGAAGAACTGAAACGCAGTTTTGTTCCTTAGGCTTTGAACATGTTACGCTAGAAGGTGCTAGTCAATATGAGGTTTTGGTTTAACACAATGCTAGTGGGAAGGCCGTGTAGATGACACAGATTTGTGGAAAACTTTTGTGTGAGGCTCTAAGTCGTGTAATGGGTGAATAAGGCCAAGAAATGGGCGTATTCGGAAGGACGACCACAGATCACCCAAATCATAGTATGGCCAGCGAATGCTAGGAAGTGAGTAATAAAATCCATATAAATGTTTGCCCACACTTGATAGGGTATAGGAAGGGGTTGGATTAATCTGTGTGGTTTCTTTGGTACGTATTTATTCTATTGGCACACTGAGCAGTGTTGTATGAACTCCTTAGTATCTCGAGTCAAAACTGGCTAGTAGAAGGAAATGGCTACCTTTGTCATTGTGGGTTTCAAATCCGAGTGCCCCCTTGTTGAGGAGTCATGAAATTCACTGATGATACGCTTGCAAAAATTGTGAGCTTGGGGGAGAAAAATCCGGTTGCGAAAGAAAAGTAATTCTTGGCTCTTGGAAAATTGAATGGGTAATGATTGGTTGCAGAAGTGCAAAAGTATTAAATTGTGGCCTTCTGTGGTAGTGAAGTATAGTTGCAATTCCTTGAAGATGGTGGGAATCGGGGAGGAGATGGCTAACAACAATAAAAGAGGTAGCGGCTCCTGGCGGGAGAGTGAATCAACCACTACATTATTTTTTCCAGGTTTGTAAATTTTTTCAAAATCATATCCTTGAAACTTTGTTGTCCATTTTTGTTGTTCTGGTGTCTGAATTGTATGTGATAGCAGTGTGTTGAGGCTCTTTTGATTTGTGTATATTTTGAAATGGTTTCCAAACAAGTATTGACGCCATTTCTTTATGGCTTCTGTGATGGCATACATCTCTCTCACATGCACTAAGGCTGCTTGGAGACGGGGAGACATCTTTTTGTTGAAAAAGGCGATTGGGTGGCTGGCCTGGCTAAGGACTGCTCGTACGACAATCGTAGATGCATCGATTTCAATAGCAAATGGTTGGGTGAAATCAGGAAGACATAGATTAGGAACCTTTTCTATTTCTACTTTCAATGTTGTAAATGCGTGTTGTGTTGTATGTGGCCATGTAAATCATTGACAATGTAATAAATCGGTGAGAGGAGCGACGAGAGTAGCGTAATTACGAACAAATTTTTTGTAGAATCCAGTGAGATTCAATGCTCTTAAAGTCGTGAGTGACCTTGGTTGTGGCCAGTTTGTATTTGCCTTTATTTTTTCTAGGTCAGAGGCCACTCCAGTTAGGGAAATGATATGGCCCAAGTAACTTACTTTTGTGGTAGCAAAACTGCATTTAGAAAGCTTAGCAAAAAATAGTCAAGTTTGTAACAATTTTAGAATGAGCTCTAAATGGGTTAAATGTTCGTGTAATGTGGGGCTATAAATAAGAATGTCATCAATAGTGGGTATGGGGAAGCAATCACGTATGTGACTGCATTTAGTGCTTTGTAATCGACATAAAAGCGCCATGTGTTGTCTTTCTTTTTTACGAGAAGCACTAGGGAAGAAAAGGGGTTGGTATTGGGTTTGAAGAACCCTTCTTGCAACATCTCTACAATTAAGTGGGTCATGGTATTTTTTTAGAGTGTGGGTAGCGGTATGGGCATACATTGGTGGGGGTAGACCGTGGGATGGTTTGAAGATTGACTGATGTTAGCATAGGATAGTTTGAATGGATGGGGGTAATTGGTACAGTGGGGAGAAGGGTGTTTGCAAGCTAGATTCCAGGGAAATAGGAATCGGGGAATGTGTATCTACTGACAATAAGTGTAGTGAAGCAATGGTGTTAGTGGAAATGTTATGGCAAACTTGATGGTAAGTGTCTTGTGTTGGGGTTGGTGGGGTTGTAGCTGTGAGGGTGATATGTTTATTGAGGTGAGTGAAGGCAATATTAGGGGATAGCAAAATATGTTTGAATGGGGCCCAATGTGCGTAGCCATTCAATTCCTAAAACGACGTCAGCACATTCTATAGGTAAGAGATAGAAGAGAATAATGAAACCTGGGGTTTGGAGAGATATTTGTACTGAAGAACAAATGCCTTGACATGTTATGAAGGCACTGTTACCTACCATGACTCTAAAAGGTGGATTAAGCTGAATAGGGAGGTATAAGTGTTTGGCAATGCAAGGTTGTAGGATGTTGTGGGAGCTACCTGAGTCTATGAGAACGATGACTGGTAAATTATGGATGAGGTCTTGGAATTTTAAAGTTTCGGGGGAAAAGTTTCCTGTTAGGGCCTGGGGAGATAAATGGAAATGGACCATGTCTATCGTATAGGTGGGATCAGTAGGAACGTCTAGAATTTCGAGGACTGGTTCTACGTCATCTAAAAGTAGAAGAAATCGTGAGGTGGAGCATTTGTGACCCAGGAGAAAATTCTCGTCACAGTTACAACATAGGCCAAGAGCGCGACGCTCTTGCATTTGGGTGGGACTGAGGCGTTTAATTGGGAGGGTATAAGTTGGAGGTGGTGTGGACTGAGAGCGGTTGGTAGGGGTGTTGGTGGGGTTAAAAACAGTGGTGTATGCAGGGGGTTGGGTTGGTCTAGGCTTGGATTCTTTGATTTTGTCTTCAATGAGCTTAGTTAGGCCAATCTCTTGTGAAATGGAATAGGGGTTCAAGATTGTAAGTATACTGCGGATCTCAAGGACAAAACCTGATATGAAACAATTAAGGATGGTTGCAGGACTCAAGCCCTGGACATAAGTGCATAATTTCTCAAATCTGGTTTGGTAGTCCCATAACTGTGGTTTGTTGGTGAAGTTTGAAAACTTCAGCTTGATGGTTTGTGTTTGAGGAATGGCCAAAATGTAATTCTAAGAAACATGTGAAGAAAGGCCAATTGGTAATGAGATGATTTGGTGCATCCACTTAAACCAGCTAAAAGCTTCCCTTTCATGTGAAAAGGAACCATAGATAATCTCTTTTTTGGGGAAATATGATTGAAGTTGAAGTATTGTTCTGCTTGGAATAACCAGTTTAGTGGGTCAGGTCCTTCAAAAAAAAGTAAGTGTTAGTTTGGGTGGTCTGAAAGATGGCAGAGGTGGAGGTACATTGTTGGTGTGTTCATAGAATTTGTAAATGGTGATGACTGAGGAGGAGGTAAAGTACAAACCTGGTCTTGCAACATAGTGATGGAAGAATGGAGGAAATCATTATACGCCTCAAGGTTGGTCTGGCGAGCTTCATTGGCCTCTATTTGAGACTAAATGGTAGTGAGGCGGTCCTTAATGGCCTGAAGGAGGTCTTCCAGTTCTTTGTATTGAGGTTTGGTTAGCATGGATGAAGATAATGAAAGCACCAATGATAGGGTAAACTACAATAGCTACTGCAAATAACCAATACTCAAGAAATAACAACTAGGGTAAAAGTTTTTCCTCCTTTATTTATGAAACTACATCACTTATATATGTGATATTTTAGGTTAACAAAACTTGGGCTTACTAGAGCCCATTTACTTTTACTAAATGTACTACCCATATTTCATTATGTAGTCATCCATCCATATAGGTTGTTTGTGTTGTCTAATGGGCCTTCCTGTGACATTGGGCCCTTCTCTAACAATAGTCATACGAATATTCCAATAGCACGAAATCATCATGCACATCTTCATAGAACATTGAATCTACTTCAGCAACCAATAGAGATCATAATCTATGCATTGATCATATCTAGTTTAGGTCACCATAAAACACCATGGAAAATGGCTTTGCTTCAATGACCACGTCCTTTATGGTCACATTAGCTGCCCATGACACGGAAGTGTAAGAGTTGAAGGTTGAACAGATGGAGATTAGTTAGATGAAGTTGTTTGGGTGATGTTTGAGAAGGAAATAAGATGTCAAGGGTGGATGGTCAAAGGTGATCTTAAGTACGAGAGATGATGGTGGAGTAAGTTGAAACTTGGTACAGTTGAGGGTTTTCGAAAGGATGGTCTGGAAGGAATTCTTAATTAGTACAAGGACAGATCGTTAGCGGTTTTCAACGTTCCATTACATGACCTTAACAAATTCATAGGAATATGAAACCCAGAGCAGTTGAGGTCCTCTTACAGTAGTTTTGGCTTTCGATTAAGCACAAAACTCTAATATGGTATAATATCCAACATCTATCAATTCATTTGTTGGTGGTGTCTCCTCCATCAAAGCGATATTTGTTGATCATTGAGTAGCCTTTGTGATGAGGACCAAGGAGAAAGGGCGCCTACTAAACAAACCCAACCCATGACCTCAACATCCACCATACCTCAGAGGATTACTAGGAGCAGAGTACAGACTATGGGTGTTGAGCATCAATTGGTTTCCCTTTTTGTAATTTTCGTAGAGTAGGTTTATATAGCATAAATAGGAAGTGAAGATATAAGAATGGGCCTATGAGAAGTCCATTAGGGTAAGAAGGAAACCCTAGCTTCTAGAATGATGTATATGGTGCGGCTTTGACGAAAGTCCACCCTAAAAACCGCACGACTTTTCCCTTTCCCCTTCTACCCTTATTTTTTGTTTTCCAAGGCTCCTCATCCTACAAATAGGAGGCCTCCCTCATTGTATTGACAAGTTGAATGAAATAGAGAATATTTACTCTGCACATTTTTGTGAGTGAATGGTTAGTGAGGTTTGTCCTCTTATTCTTAGTCTTATCTTGTGAGTTTTGAGAGCTCTCAAGTGGCGGCATCTTTCACTTATCTTGGAGTCATTTCACCATCCAAGTGACGTGCAACCATTCTCAATTCCATTAATCATAAGCTTCCTTTTCCTTCCATTCTATTCATAAACATGTTCTTATTTTACTTCCTTATGTTTATTCGATTTTTACATGTTGCTCTTGTTTTCCTTCTGTAATTCCGCACCATATCTTGTCATCATCTTCACGATATAATTGTTTTTTTTTTCTTTTGCCTTTGTGAAATGAACATTCACATCTACTTAACCACTTGGTTAAGTTAATGTTCAGTGGGAATTTTCCTTAGGTTTTCACTCTTTAATTGTCTTAAAATCTCAATCATAAATCTAAAGTGTCACCTAAATGAACAATCCTAAAATCAACTCACATCACTTTGTCATGCGTTGTTGAATTTTATTATCTACAAGATTCAAACTCAAAGTTGCTTCTAACTACATTTGTTCAGTGTCTTCATCGCATTAAGCCTTGACAGCTTCCTCTTCAGATAGAATCAAAGCCTTAATGAACATTTGGTCCTATTTTTCTGTGGTGGGCTCGATAGGTGATGTGAGTTGATTTTAGGTTGATTCATTTATGTGACACTTTAGAATTAGAATTGAGATTGATTAAACAATTAAGGTGACAAGTCTAAGGAAAATTCCCACTAGACATTAACTTAACAAGTGTTAAGTAGATGTGAAGGTTCATTTCCATAAGACCAAAGGAAAAACACAATTATAGGTGATTATGAATGACAATTCAAGGTGTGGAAACAAGAACACAATTCAAAACAAATGAACCGATAGAAACACCAAACAAAGCAAATGAACCAATTGAATTACTAAACAAAGAACATGAACCGAATAGAATCAAGAATATAAGAACAAGACATATTAGAAATTGAAATGGAATGGAAATGGAATTGGAAGATGAAGGATAGAAAAGCTTATGTGATTGGAGCTTGGGAAGAAGGTCACGCCACTTAGAATGGTGAATAGGCTCCAAGATAAGTGATGTTGCCGCCATTTGAGAGCTCCCAAACACTCATAAGATAAGACTAAGCTAGGAGAAACAATTCTCACTATGCTCACACAATTTGTGTATAGTAACTTTACTCTTCATTCAATGTGTTTTTACATGAGCCAAGCTCCTCTATTTATAGAGTGAGAGGGTCGGATTTCACCAAGGACAATGGTGGGAAATTCAAAAGCCAAGCCATTCAAAATGGCGCCTAAAGTGAGTCACATGGAAGGTGTGAATTGTTTCCATTTATTCTATAGGCCCTACACTTCTATCCACACCTTCCTTTTATGTTCTATTAAAACCTACTCTAAAACAATTACGAAAAGAGATATCAATTGATGCTCATCTCCTAATGTTTGTACTCTACTCCTAGTAATCCTCTGAGGCATGGTGGATGATGAGATCATGGATTCGACTTGGACCTCATATTGGGCTTGAGCTTGGGCCTCAGGTGTCCAACTTATTTACAACATGTTTCTAAATATTTAAGAAGACTAATAGGAAGAACTTCAAGTGCTTTAGACCTTGTTCGTTTCTCCTATTGATGAGGTCTTCCTTTGCTTGTTGAGATAACCCTTCAAAGTTGGCATCCTTGCTCATCTCCTTGTGGATTTGGGTCGTATCAATAGTGGTAGGCATGGGTCTCTTTGAGAGTTGGGTTGGATAAGAGGAGATGGCCTTTTACACTGAGTTGCTACTCTTCGTCAGTGGGTAAGTGCTTGCCTAGGATTTTCCTCGTATGAAAGTTTTAGTTAGCCTTGGCTGGGGTGAGAGTAAGATTGTGTGTGCAGATGGTAGGGTTGGTGAAGTGGTAGAAGATGAGGTTTGTGCTATCGTTTGGATACACATTGTAGTCCCTCCATATAGATACTTGATAAGCTTATCGAGAGCAACTTCCACTTCATTTTCCAAGTGCATCTTGGTGAGAGTGGAGGAGTTTCATTCTCCAAAAATTTTGTTGATTGAAAGCTCTTGTGTGCATATTCTAAACAAACACATTATCTTTGTAAACAACATGTAGTATGGGATAGGAGTTTTGATCCTCTTCTACATGAACTTTTCCCAAAAGGTAGCCTTCCAATGCTCCAAGATGAGATAGGGTAGATTGGTTGACTTTGCTTAGAGTAGATGAATTTACATGGATCGGTCATTGTCCAAAACATTATCCAAAGAACTTGTGCGTTGTAAGAACATATTGAAGACGGTATTATGAACCACTATTCCCAAAGGTAGTAAGTTGGAGCTTTTTAGAAAGATCATCACCATGGCGTTTGTTCTCGATGCCATACAACAAGGTGTCCACCTCTTCAATGGTCAGGTTATCGACCCACTGGTTTGAGAAAGATGGACCTTCCTTCTTCAAATGTTCAGCCTTGGCAATATTGATGGTAAAGACTCTAACCACTTTGCTAGTGACTCCGTGCTTGAAGTCATTGTGTACTGACTATGCATTCGTCCAAAAATAAGCCATATATGTTTTATGGTTCTAGGAGTTTCTTAGGGCAAGAAACTTCACCTATCCCATTGGAATAAATACCTTATCCAAAGTGTAGTTGACACGCTCCAAATTGAAGAAGTTCAAAGATTTCACGGGAATGAAATGTGGTTCTACAAACATTAGCATGCCTCCCTGGAGTTAGAGATAGAGGAGTCTTTTGTGTGACTTTTTTAGGTTCCATTTGATTTTCACGAATAGGGTTTGAATGAAAGAGAGTGAAAAGACTTCAAAGAATCAAACTTTTCTTTCAAGAGTGTAAGTGTGCAAAGGAATAGTTATGCAATATGAAAAGGTTTCCCTTGATTATTGGTTGGAACACAACTATTTCTGGTTAAAACTAAGTACTCTTTGGATGCAATCACTTCTGGCTAAAATTGAGTATTCTTTGAACATAACCACTCGGTTAAAATAGAGTATTATTTGAACCAAACATTTTTAGCTAAATCAAGTATTTTTTGACCCATCAAATCCTTTCTAAAAGAAAGTATTCCTTAAACCTAATCACTCCTGCCTGAAATGGGTATTTTTTGAACAAGAGTCACTTTAGGTTAATAATTGAGTATTATTTTTCAAATAGTAAATATGACTAAGATAAACAAAGTAGTGATCCATATACCACAGGATTGTTCACTAGAGAGTGAGTATTAATTTCCTCCCTCTCTTTAGCTATCACTTTATCATTTTAGTTTAAGACACCGTCTCTTAAACAATCATATTCATGTCGTTTGTGTACCTGAATGTTAAATTGCTTTAACTTTACTTATACTAACTCAATATTAAAATATAAAATTTTACTCAATTAAATCACAACTTAAAATTTATCACATGAAACCTTTTTCATATTAGCTTTCATAGTGACAAAGCTAATTTTCTAATTTTGTGAAATTTTTTTTAATAGGAATACAGAAGTAAATTTTTTGGACTACTTATTTTGTTTTGAATCTTTTCACGTTAATAAATTTTTATGTTAAAATATTTATTATTAGAAAACTTTGTTTATTGGCATTTTATATTAAATAACTCACAACTGTCTTTCAAACTTTTGATAAATATATTTTGTCAAAGATTTTTTTTTTATTCAACAATTGCTACATTTAATAATATTGTTAAGACGAATATCTGTTATTTTTCCCTTCATTTTAAAAGTTCAATATAAGAATAATTGCTTTATTTATTATATTTTTCTATTTCCGCTTTTTTAAAAAATGAAATAAAAATTTATAAAATGCTAAAATAATAAAAAAGAGATCTAAAATATTTTAAAAATTAAATAATTGTCATATAAATAAAATATAAAATATATCTTAATTTACATGCTAAAACTTTAAATTATAACTAAAAAAAGTAACAAAAAAAAAACAGAAAGAAATTATACCAATTTGTTTTAAAAAAACATACACGCCAAAATATATGCTAGACAAATTTTTATGATTATATGGCAGGAAATTAAAGACACACGTAAGTGATAGGTCTACTTCATTTTTAATGTTCCCAGAGAATTAGTTGTACGTTTTTATTGCAGTACCAACTAAGAAAAAGGGAATACAAGTGATTCATGAGTAAGTTCTTTCAAAGAATTTATTACCCACTCCACTTCAAGAATTAGTAGAAATTAATAAATCAAATTGAAGCCTGTCGCAGACAAATTCAAAGAATCCGTGCAAACACTTCACACCAAATTGTCTAACTAAGCTTCCGCTTTACTTATAACAATCTCTACCCTCTAAGTGAATGTTTCCACTTGTTAAACTTTCTGATAAAATAATATCTCTATTTTTTGAAACAAAAAAGAATAATAAAGATTTCTCTCTCTAAAAATGTTAGCAAAAAGAGAAAGGCAAAAGTAAATGAAATTGATCAAAGTTAAATAACTCTTATGACAAATATCAATAATACATAATAAAAATTATTAATGAATAAGTGAAGAGAAAGAGCTTGAGATGAGACATATAGAGCACTATTTTTAGAGAAAAAACATCTCCACCTCATATGAAGATTGAAAACTTTTTAAGAGTGGTTGCGTTGTTGTATTTTATTGCTTTAACTATGTTGTATTTATGGATAAACATGAGCAATTAGTAATAAATTTGGTAAAAATATAATAAGTGTGGCAACGCTCACTCATTCACCGACAAAAGTAACATTCAAAAGATTGTTCACTCTAACATTTACCCAAAAAAAAAAAATTAGTAACACTATGATTGAAATTACTTTCTTTTAAAAATAAAATATCATATTTCAACATAAAGAACCTTCTGACTTTTAACCTTATACCTATTGCAAATAAAATTTCACTCGAAGCGTTCATTTTATGTTCTAATATGTATTGCAAGTTACACTCTTGTGGATGTATCTTGTTTCACGAGTGTCACTTAGAGACTTATCCATGTCTCACACACTAGTGCAAAATGTATAAACTAGTGCAAAATGTATAAACAAGTGTGGTTTATTAAGTGCGGTTTTGCGCTTAAACGCTTTCGTAAAAAATGTGGTGACATTTTTGTAATTAAGTTCATTTACAAATGCGACTATTAGTAAAACCGCACTTGTAAATCAAGCGTTTGAATTTACAAGGGCGACTACTTGTACAACAACCCTTGTAAATCAAAACGCTTTGATTTACGAATGCGGCTATTTGTATAGTCGCCCTTGTAAATCAAAACGCTTAATTTACGAATGCAGTTTTACAAATAGCCGCCTTCTTAAAACCTTTTTAACCTTAATTCAGAAATGCGCCACTTACATTTTGATATTCTCCTTTCTCCATGCTTCGTTTCTCTTATGTGCTTCCTCCATTAACTGTGCTTCCTCTTTTTTTCCTTTCTTCTTTGCATTGTCTTCGTGCCATAGGTAAGCATTGTCTTTTTCTCTTCTTCTTCACCATTGATTTTTGTATGTTTTGTGTTTCTCTTATGTTTTGTCTTATGTCATTGCTAAGGTCATTCTTAGGAAGGTTTTTGTTTGCTTTTTGCGATGCCTTGCTCGTCGTTGTTGCCTCCTTGCTCCGTCATATATTTGCGTTTCATTGGCGAATTTTTATTTGCTTTTTTTGGACTTCCATTGGGATGAAATACGAAGATGTATAATATGAATGCACCAAGAGATCAAAAGAAATGCTAAAATAATGACCATGCTCTTCAAAAGGGATCAAAACTTTGATTAGAAACCCAATCAACCATGAAAAAGAAAAGAAACCCTAAACGCCTCTTGTAAATGCGATTTATAAATGCGGCTATGTAAATGAGTGTTCATTATTGTAACTAACTTATGGTGATGAGAATCAAATAAAGGAGGCTTTTATTAATGAAGGGAGAGGTCATTCACCTACACATTTGAAGTTCTTCCTTCTAGTCTTTTCAAAATTAAAAGAAGACATAAAATAAAGAGAGGA
>Ga0123342_1005875_pt1 | contig 17436 bp, 10 predicted proteins | sample Turbeawhitnodule_FD_89960 | JGI IMG/M metagenome (GOLD analysis project Ga0123342, IMG submission 89960) | Root nodule microbial communities of legume samples collected from Mexico - Turtle bean Mexico white nodule | ecosystem: Host-associated > Plants > Roots > Nodule | place: Mexico: Nepantla... | reverse complement strand
ACTTGTTCTGTTGGAGGATTGAAGTTAGATGAAAGGGTGTTGGCTCTCATTGTCACTTGGATTCTAACTCCAAGGGGGAGCAACCATTCTGTTTTAACAGAAGAAGATCTTGTCTATATCTACAGCATCATGAAGAAAATCAAGATCAACTGGATTCATATCATCAAAGAACATATGCAAAAGTCCATGAGGTTAAGTGAGTACCATTATCCCTATGTTGTTTTAATCTCTAAATTTCTGCTCTATTTTGAAGTGAATCTTGAAGATGAAACCTCTGAGTTGGTAAAATCAACACAAGAAGTGAACAATTGTTCACTAAACAAAATGGGATTCACCAAGATAAATGGAAGATGGGTGAGCAAAGATGATAATCATGGTGGTTCCATAAGTGTTGCAACTGCTGATTTTGATGAAGAAGATCAAGCTGCTGATATGGATATCCACAATGAAGAACAACTTGCAACTAACTTTGATGCTGGAACAAGTGCAGGACATCAAGGGGATGAGATTCCCTCAATGTCTTCTTTTGAAAGATACATGGTGGATAAACTTGATGGTTTTGCTGAAAATCAAAGAAATCTCCATGATCTTTGTGTGACAAATTTCCAGAGCATTGACAACAAATATCAGAGCATGGACACTTGCTTTCAGACCCTGGATAATTGAAGTTGTTCAGAACCAGATCTTTGAGCTGCAATATGGCAAGGATGACTGAAGAAAAACAACCAGTTGAATGCTCGAAACAACCGATTGTTTTTGCTCTGTAACAGTTTTATTGCTATTCCTTTTGTATTCTGTTTTATTTGGAACAATTTCTGTTTTATCTCTTCTTATAGTCTATTTTTGAAGACAAATAGGGGGAGAATTTTATGTTGTGTTGTCTTAAAATCTGCAAACTCTATCTGTTTAAATGGTTGTTATTTTTGCTGCTGCTGATGATTTATGGTTTACCTTGGTTTGCCTTTTTGGTTGTTTTTTTCTCTCTGTTCTATTGGTTAAGCAGAACACAAGCTATGTGCTATTCTAATCTGCTGCCATAGATGTTGTATATTTCTTAAACTTTGTTTTGCAGGAACTGCTTCAAATTCAAACAAGTCCAACACAAGCAACCAGGTGAATCAAGTGTGATCAAAGGCTTTCAAGAATCCAAATCCTAGTGTTTGATGGAAGACTGAAGTTGCTACTGTGTTTAGGATAGGATCTGGGTAGTTTATCTATGTAATCCACTCTTTGTTGAATCTAAAGCTAAAGTGTTTTCAAATATTTTAAGTTTAAAGTGTTTTTCAAACTAAGTGAAAAACAACCTGTTGTTTTGTCGAAACAACCGACTGTTTTACTCTTAGGTGTTTTTGAAAAGGTTGAAAACGGTTTTGGTTGGTTGACTTGTTGTCAAACCAAAACAATCGATTGTTTCGTGCTTTCAATCGATTGTTTGTTTGAAAATCCTAACAGAATCTGTTTTGTTAGTTGAATGTGCTTTAAATGATTTTCAAACTGAATACGCTCCTGTTTTAAATGCTTTGACCAATCTTTGAAAGCTATAAATAGTTTGTTTATGTTTTATAACAAACAAGAAAAACATATTTGAGTTTTTCAATTTGAGAGAGATTGCTTTCAAGATTTGAACATTCACTATTCAGCTTTGGTTTTCTCAAGAGATAGTGGAATAGGATTACATATGTATTGATTTCAGTTCATTCTGTAAATAAGTGTAATTCATTCTGAATACTTTGTATTTTCTGGTGTTGTGAGCGAAGAAGTGTTGTGTGCTCTTGAAGTTGTCAAGATCAACATTCTTGGTGTGTGATGTGCCAAAGGAAGTGTGTTTCTTGAGGGGTTCAAGGTCACTACTTTGGTGGTTTTGTGTGTAATTTGTATTTGATTGCTTAGTGGATTGCCCAGTGGATTCTAGGGACTGGATGTAGCTCTTGGTTTAAGAGTGAACCAGTATAAATTGTTTGTGTATCTCTTTCTTCCCTTAAACTCATTTAAATTCAGTTGTTATTGTTTTACTGGTATAAACAACCGATTGTTTTTCTGGTGCTTTGCTGAATTGTGCTTTGTTTCTTGGCTAACTAAATTCCTAATCTGATTTCTTGCAAAGGATTTCATTCTAGCCTAAAAACTTTGCGAAAACCCCTTTAAACAATTCACCCCGCTCTCGTTTAAGGCCATATATTCTAACACGAAGGGCATGACCTTGTAGCAATAACAAGACAGTTTTGTCATGAATGTTGTCTTGCACTCGTCCCTGGGGTGCATCATGATCTGGTTGTAACAAGAAAAGGCATCCAGGGAGTTGAGTAATCTGCATCCGGAGGCGCTGTCCACCAAAGCATCAATACTGGCCAGCGGGTAAGAATCCTTTGGACAGGCCTTGTTGAGGTTCGTGAAGTCAACACACATCCTCCACTTTCTGCTGGCCTTCTTTACTAGTACCACATTGGCTAGCCACTCGGGGTACTGAATTTCCCTAATGTAGTTAGCCTTCAATAGCTTCTTCGTCTCTTCTCGTATGAACCGACGCCTTTCTTCGTTGAATTTTTGCCTTCTCTGGAGAACAGGTCGGACATGGGGGTCCATGGTGAGACGGTGACACAAGAAGTCAGGGTCTATACCGGGCATGTTAGAGGCAGACCATGCGATAGGGTCAAGGTGTCGTGCTATGACCTCAGCAACCTGATCCTGTGACTCTTGAGTTAAGGACCGCCCAAGTTTAAACGTCTTCCCACCGATCTCTCTTTCTACCACGTCTTTTGCGGGCTCAGGTCGGTTCTCCCGGGCGATCTCTACGCGGGTCACCCCGTCTTCTCTTGGGGGTCTGGTAGTGACAACAAATGCCCCTCTCTTCGTTTTGAGGTTGTTTTCGTAGCACTTCTTCGCCTCTTTTTGGTCAGATTTAATGGTGATCACCGCACCCTCAAGGGAAGGCAACTTCATCTTCATATGCCTCGTGGAGGCAATTGCTCCTATCCTGTTTAAAGCTGACCTACCTAACAATATATTGTAGGCCGAGGGAGCATTAACAACGAGATACCTGATGTTGGTAGTGCGCAAAGTCGTGCCATCCGTGAACGTTGTCCTCAACTCGATGTGCTCACGAACCTCCACCTGGTCCCTTGCAAAACCATGCAAACATCCAGTGTAGGGCCTTAACTGGTTCGTGGACAGTTGTAACTGGTTGAAGGTCGTCAAGAACATCACGTCGGCTGAACTTCCTTGGTCCACGAGGACACGGTGCACCTTCCTTCCTACTGTGACTAGTGAAATCACTACCGGGTCATTGTCATGGGGTATGACATCTTGGAGGTCAGCCTTGGTCTACCTGTTGTACCTCTACCACCATTACGCCTCGTGCATACTTCTTTCGTTGGGAGGCAGTGCACCCTTCCCCTGAGAATCCTCCTGAGATGGTGTTTACCTCCCCGTGGATAGACACCTCGTGCCCTTGATCCGCCCCTGCGGTTACTAACGCCTAGTCGTCTTGCGCCTCTTGAAGATAGTCCTTTAAGAAACCGCTTTTCACCAGCTCATCTAGTTGGTGTGCCAAGGCCAAGCAATTACGTATGTAGCGGCCATTTGCCTGGTGAAACTCACACCAAGCGTTCTTGTTGGGCTTCATCTTCCTATCGGTCTTCGCTGGTACCTTCAGCCTCGTCGCTATGTTCGAGATAGCGATCAACTCCTTGAGTTCCACTTGAAATTATGCTTTGGGGATGAGTCCCTTCGTGTGCGCGTCCCTGCCTGGACCCGTTTGTAGGGTTTTCCCGCCCCTTTTTTCTCTGTGGTTGCCTCGTGCACCCTCATAGGTTGAAGTCGTGCCACCTCGCGAGGTCGGACAGGACCGACAAGACCTTGTTTCTGTGTTACCCGATCATTTGCGGCGATGTGTGCTAAGGCTCGACGTCTAATCTCAGTGAACGTCTTCGGGTAGAATCTTAGCAACGATTCGCTGAAAGGTCCAGGCAACATCCCTTTGATGAAGGCGTGCACCATCATGGCCTCATCAATGGGTTTCAATCTCACCACTTGGACCCCAAACCTGTTCAGGTAGTCCTTCATGGACTCCCCCTGGTATTGTTTGACGTCAAAAACGTCATAAGAAACCCGGGTGAGGGCCTTGTTAACAAGGTACTGCTCCCTGAACAGTGTTGCGAATTGGTCAAAGGTGGTGATGTGCCCGTCAGGAAGGCTAACAAACCATTCCAACGCCGCACCTGACAACGTGCTCATAAGCAACTTGCAGTAAACAGCGTTAGATCCTCCTGTAAACATCATTTGGGTGTGGAACGCCGTGAGATGGGCCTCTGGGTCCTCTACTCCTGTGAAGGAGACTTTTGGGCCTAGAGACGTTGTTGGTAACGCCGTATTCATGATCACTTGTGAGAACGGAATGGGACGTGCCCTAAGCGGTACAGGTGGGGCATGTTCGTTTGCTGCGCGCTCCCCTACTTGTTGCAAATCCCTGCGCAGTTCTTCATTGGCTCTGCGTAGTTCTGCGTTGTTTGCTCGTAATGCTGCTACTTCTGCTTGGAGGGCACGCATCGTGTCCAAGATTTACTACGTGGTAACGTGTCCACTCCAAGAGGCACAATTCCTGCGGATCTAGCGGTTCCTTGCCTCATACTCCTCATATTGTAGGTAAAGATTCCTAACGTGATTGCGAGTGGGACCTTTCTTTAGCGGACCCCACGGTGGGCGCCAAATGTTCTTGCCGGTTGACTCGCTCTGCTGGTTGACTCCAACAGCTGCTTTGACCCTTCGATCTTGCTTGACAATCGTACCTTCTTGATTAAGAAACCTCTCACCTGCAAAGACAAAGGGGCGCCCTAGCAGCCGTTTGCACTCCGACGCTCAAGTTAGTATTAGGGCAAAGAAACACCAAGTGTATAGAATAGCTTCAGCATACCTTGCTAGGGTTCTTAACACCCTTTATATAGGCTGAAACTAGGGTTTACCTTTGTGTTATTACCCTTATCTAGGGTTCCTTGGAAAATGTCCCTGTGCAATAATCTTAGCGTATCTGGCACATGGAACCTTCCTCAACTGGAGTGCAATAAATAACAGAGTGGCCGCTTGGGTACCAATTTGTGCACCTATTCTCTGACGCCATCTTCTTCGTGGGTGCCCTAAGTATTCACGTGCCATGCATGCAGCTTCCCTGGAACCCTAACCCTAATGGGCTTTAACGCCTCCCAGGATTATTAATACGTGTCGCGCCTTCATGCGCTATGCACATCACGTGCATGATCCCTCGTGACTTAGGCTTCCCCCACATCTCATGTCTTTAACGGTTAACTTATCATAACTCTAGGGCCCACCTTACGTGGCCCTTTACGACATTCAGATGACCGATGTCCGATCTTCTCCTTCTACTGGCGAGGTCCGAGATTGATCTCCAACATCGGGGCTTAGGATACCAATATCAAAGACTAACCAATCCCCTGGTAGGTGCGTTTGGGACCCACCTCACGTGGCCCCCTTCCATTGCTAAGCATCGGTGCGCGATGTCTGAGGTTAGTCTCTGGGTCGATGATCGAGAACTGGTCGGGACAGTTAGGGAGGAACATGATATTCCTAATTGGATTCTAGATGACTTTGGTCGTTTCACTCTTAAATCGGCTAAGAATTTTTTTTTTTGAACGAGGAGTTCCTTGTGGTTGGGGTAAATTCATTCGGTCTTCATATATTTCCACCTTCCAAAACTTTAGTACTCTGGAATGTTTTTCATAGGCGGCTTCCTACAAATCAACATATTAAGAATAAAAGTTTACAAATATGTTCTATGTGTACACTTTGTGAAAAACACGAGAAATCTATTCAACATTTATTTTTTTGAATGTTCTAATGCTTTGCATATTTAGAGTTGGGTTCGACAGATTTTTCTTACTTCTCATTTCTCCAATAAGGATGATCTTCTTTCTTTTATTAAGAGTGATGATAGTCCTTTGGTTAAATTGATTAAGTTGGTTGTGATAACTTTTTCTATTTGTATGATATGACGTATGAAGAATTATGCTAGATTTCAGGATAAGATTGATGTTTCTAGGGCTATTTCAGTAATTAAAGATTTAACTTGTCTAGTGGGAAATTCGTCTAAAGCTTCAATGAATATGTTGGATTTCAATGTGATTAAGCTTTTTGGTATTAATATTTGTACTGGTAAAGTTATTTGTCCTCTTCCTGTTATATGGGAGTTCCCTTCACCAGGCTAGGTTAAAATTAACACTAATGGACAACTAGGGGATATCTTGGTCTTGCTACTTGTGGAGGTATTTTCCATGGGAGTATGAGAGAGTTTATTGGAGCTTTCTCTGCGTTTCTTGAAGTTCATACTACTATGGTTGCTAAGTTTTATGGAGTTATACATGCTATGGAGGGAGCTCAAAAGATGGGGCTTACTAATGTATGGCTTGAATGTGAGTCTGCCTTGGTTTGTGTTGCATTTAGTGCTAGGACTAACATTTCGTGGATGCTTCGTAATCGATGAAATACTTGTTTTAATTAGTGTGGGAAAATCAGGTTTAGGGTTACTCTTATTTTTCCTGAAGGGAATGTGTGTGCTGATAAGTTGACTAATTTATTATTTATTCATAGAGAATAATTTCATTGGTATAATAGGTTTACATCTAGTCTGTTCTTAGAATTCTTTATGAATAAGTATAATTTACCTATGTATCGTTTTTGTTAACATATGAGTTTTGGTCTAATCCTTTTATAATTTTTTTTGTATTTTCTTTCTTTTTTTAATAATATTTTTTCATGTGATAGATGATTGTTGTAACTTGATGTGTGAACCTAGCTGAGATGTCAAGTCGTATAGTGATGTCTAACATGAAAGTTTTAATAAAAAAAATTAAAATTTATGGTAGTTAATATTTTATATAAAAATTTATTTACATTAATCTCTTTATACATCATCTGATCCATTAAAATATTGTTGATACTTACTTTATTTTGTTAAGTATTAATTTTTTTATTATAATACTAAAGTGTGATTCAATTTTATTGTTTTTTTTTTTACCTTTTTATTTTTAAAGAAAAATTTTATGTTTTTAAAAATTAAATTTAATGATAGTTAATGTTTTATATAAAACTTTATTTACATTAATATCTTTATACACTATTTGTTAAAATATTATTGATATTTATTTTATTTTTTTAAATATTAAACTTTTTTTATTAAAATATTAAAATTTATTCAGTTTTATTAATTTTTTTACATTTTATTGTTTAAGAAATAATATTAATAATCACAATCAAACAAATATATCCAAATAAAAAAAATATAAAAGTGATCAGTCCTAATTCATTCTATAACAAAATAAATTATTAATTTCAATCTATATATAACTTTAACTACTCACTCTCTCCTGTCTTGTTGCACTTTTAGCGGATGACTAACCTGATTTGTCACCCTCTACTTGGATAACAAATTTATTAGTGTAACTTTTTTTCTTAAAAATATTTATTTTGAAAAAAAATAATATTGAACATTAAATACGTATTTAATAACATGATGAGGCAGGCAAAGATCCAATGAGAGAATAGAGCAGGTGTATTAGAACAGCAGCATTCACATTTCACACACATAACACCTCTTTCATTCACATACCAACACTAAATCAAACATTTCCATAATTAAAGCCTGAGTTTCTTGTCGTCTCTGCAGTACTAACTAATATCACTCTCATCCTTGGATCCCTCTCACACACATAATGTGTATTTTCTAATATCAAGTTTTAAATATATTTTTCAAAACAGTTTTGTATTATTTTTAAAATTTAAAATATTGTTTAGATACTTATTAATGTATGTACAGATAATTTAATGTATAAATTCTACAATTAAAAATGATGTTGGTAGACTATATAATCAATACTTCATTATATTCTTTTTTTGTACAAGTCTTTTATCAATTTGAACAATGTCTAAAATCTTAAATGCACTTCTATCATTTTTTTTTCATAATATATTAAAAATTAATGCGAGACCAAAATATCTAAATTAAATTTGCATCTTAACATATTAATCTTAATCATTATCTGAGGAGTACTTAATCATTATCTAAATTTAGTATTTCTCTTAACATATTAATCTTAATCATTATCTGAGGAGTACTTAATAAAAAAATAAAAGGTTTTCCTATAAAAGAAATAAAAAAATATTAAAAAAAATCCATCAAAACATATTACATATTTCAATAACAAAAATTTACTTTCAGTTACTTAAGGAATACACTTATTAACAGCCTTATCATGAAATAGAAGTTTTTTTTTTTTTTTTTTTTTTTTTTTTTTTTTAAAATAAATAAATTTAAAAAAAAAAAATTTTTTTTTTTTTTTTTTTTTTTTTTTTTTTTCTGCAATAAACTAAATTAAAAGAAAAAAAATCAGATTTTATCTGTTTGTTTAGGTTCATAGAAATCGTGCCCCACTAGTTTTACATGCAAAGCCTTTTCCTGTCAGAAATTTGGATGTAACAATTTTGTACAGTTTTTTTTATATTTTTATAAAATAATATATAAAAAAATTTAAAAATTAAATATATTCAATTAATAATAAAGATCATTAATTTTTTTTATGATGTAACGTACAAATATTATTAATAATTATCTACTTTGAATTTATGAGTAATATTAAAAAAAATCATAATTATAATACTCTCACAAAATTATATATTTTATATTTTACTGTAAACTCAAGAGTGAGTCTATGTAAAACATATAGTCTTTTAAAATACAAATTAAACATCTAAAAAATATAAGTATAAAAATATTTTATTTTTACAAAAACAGAATCACAAGTAAAACTCTAATATTTTTGCAACTGTACCTATATTGTTTTTCTATACATAGTACAATTATAATAGATCACAATATAAATAAAACAGAGTGAACTATTAAAATAAAATTTCAATTTAAAAAATGTATATAAAAGAAATGTTGATATATTAAGTTTATAATTATTTAAAATTAATCTTAATTTTTGTTTTTAATTTTATTTAAAATAAAATTATAAATAATTATAATAATTTAATATAAAATAAAGAACAAATAAGCTTAGAGTTCAAAAAATGATTCCAAAAGACACATATTTTAGTGAATGAATTATTCCTATAAATAATAATAAAATCCTTTTTATATGATACACTACATTCCTGGTTAGAGTTTGCCAACTTTTAATATTATTTTTTTCATGAACTCTTTTTAAGAACACATTGGTTGCTAAGACCCATACAAAATCCAAGTTTCCTCATCAAAGCTTTGACCACGACAAGCCTCTTCCTCTACCTCACATCACACCTCAAATCAACATCTTCTTCTTCTTTCTCACCACTTTCTCTCTCTCACCTCTTCCAACCATCTTAAAGCTGCAATCTTTCTTTGTTTTTTCCTCTTCTACTTCATCCTTCCAACTTTTCTACTTCATTTACATTGTTCTCCATTCTGCAATCACACCACACTACAACAAGAACCACTCTCTTTCTGTTTATAGCACAGTGGCTTTTCCTAAGCAAGCTTTGATGGCTCTTCTCATCATTTTTCACCTGCTTGCAATATTTGTACCTGCTTTGGGAGGTAAGTTTTTCTCTTTTCTTCCTTCTTTGTTTCCTTTAAAGTTATTTTCAGTTTCCATTTCCATGTTCCTTTGTGTATTCCTCCACCTTTGTCCAACTATTTGAATATTCTTCAATGGTTTTTTAATATATCTAATGATTTTTAAGTAATATTCTCTGACTTCTCTCTCTTTCTCTGTGTGTGTGTATATTTATATATATGTGCATTATATGGGCATTATGCTTTCATCAGTGTACTCATTTTACTTATGAAAGTTGTGTTTTTTTTTCTACCATGCTTAGGATTCTCCATGTGGGGTTACATTTCTCTCCCTCTGTTATAGGTGGTGAATGTAAAACCTTCTTGAGGAATATTAGCAACTCATTCTGTAACACAAGCCATTATGAACACTCTTAACTCTGAAATTCACATGAGTCACATTAAATGAGTGGGTCCCATTTTACTTTTGATGGGTGTAATTTACAGATTAGTGAAATGACATAGATTTCAATCTATAGAAGAACCAAAAGGAAGAGAGAGTGTGTTTTAAAAAAGGGAGTGTTCTTTTTCAGCAGTTCTGCTTCTCTTGTGGTTATTCTAATCATAATTTTTTAGCTTTACTGTTTATTAAGGCTTAACCTTGTTGCATGTAACATGAAAATGACAATGCTGAAATAGAAAGATTGGGAATTATATTTTTTCTTTGTGTAGAATCTACTCTCTGTCCTTCCTGTCTTTTAGTGGGATTTTGGGAATAATGTCATTGCGTCCCAACTCATCACACAGTTCTTTTGTAGGTGCAGTTGGCCACATTTTAGTGAAAAAAAATAATGTCATGGACTTATATACCCTTAGGGAGAAATGGTAGTAGTATTTATGTGAATAGAACTCAATATTTGTTTCAACTTATTTGAAAAAGTAACTATTTTGAACATGTTTGATCCACTTTCCAGGCCCCTGTCTGATTCTTTTTATTTTTAGAGAACAAAAAGGTTATTCAAACAGACCCTCTTATTTGCTTTAAATTTTTCAGAAAACTTTTGAAAAATAAGTGATCATTTCTCTACAATTAAGCTAAATAAAGCATGCTAGAATTAACATTTAGCTCTAGTTTCCATAAGAGTTGATAATCAAAGTACACCATGGATCATTCTAACCTCTGCATTTAATCTGAAAAATGTAAATTAACATTCATTTTGTTCTTAAGATTTCTTCTTTATGTTCTTGCAGTATTTTGGCTGTAAGATAAACTGTGGAAGGATTTAATTCTTCACTGTTCTTTTCTAGCTGTCTTACTTGTGGGGCTGAAAATTATAGCTAAATGTATAGCTGGCTGTCTTCACAAGTAGACAGGTAAATTGGCCTGGATTCTAAAACAATTGAATAATTCCCCATATTCTTAAAAAATGTACACTTCATGGATTGTAATATTTTTATATTTGTGGCACACATTATCCCTCTGGTCAGCTGATTGTGTCACTGATTACCAACAAAAAAACTAGCCTGAAAGTGGTTGTTTGAGATTTCCTTTTTATTACTTTTTGGTATAAAGCTATTTTACAACAAGGTTATGCTCTGTGGCTGGAATATTCTTGTTGCACCAAACAACAAATTAAATACTGGCAATGCACATTGAAAACCTAGAGTTATGGATCAGTTGCCTAATTTACTTGCAGTTAAAAATTGCTGCCATGTGAGCATAGTTTATATCTTAGCAATCCATGGAATAGCATTAGGGACTAGTAGCATAGTAGTACTATTAAATTATCAAATTGGTTATATCAATAGGGAGATCTGTTATGTTTTTGACATATCTATGAATTTGTTTCAATGTGAATGTGTTCTTAAAAGTGATTTTCTTTCATTGTTAGTCTTTGCTAACAAGGCTATTAATTGAATTTTTCGTTTTTATATAATTTTCTTTCTGCAGGGAAGGTGCCGAGTATAATGAGCAATTTGTGTATGTTTTTTAATATTGCAAGTAAACAAACTATTATGGGAGGAAAAACTATCTCTTAGCACACCCACACCACACTGCTTATTCTCCCACTAATTCTTTTTTTTGTTTGTTTCTGAAGGTTGTTTTTCGGCTTTGGCATCCGTATGTTAAAAGTTAAATGAAAATCTAACTGCATTTTCTTGATTTGCTATAAATTTTAATTAATGATTTATATGACCAACTGGCCATGTAAGAGCTACGTGTTTGAAATCATGGAAGACCAAGAAAAGGAATCATTTTACATCTTTAGATTTGCTGTAACATGGACAAGTGCATTTTCTCTTTCTGTTTCATTTGGGTGGTGCTGCATTTGCATTACTTATTATAAATTCAATTCATTGTTTTATTTCATCATTATCATGTGGTAACTTTGACTCACTGCTCTGAAAATGAAAGGCTTCATTTGTTGTTGTTCTCTGCAGATGCTTTTATTGGTGTCAACATTGGTACAGATGTGACTAACATGCCAAGTCCAACAGAGGTTGTGACCCTTCTTAAGGCTCAAGGTATTCAACATGTTAGACTATATGATGCTGACAGAGCCATGCTTCGTGCACTTGCCAACACAGGAATCCGTGTAATTGTTTCTGTTCCCAATGACCAGCTTCTCGGCATTGGTCAGTCCAATGCCACCGCCGCCAATTGGGTTGCACGCAATGTCATTGCTCATGTCCCTGCTACCAACATTACTGCCATAGCAGTTGGTTCTGAAGTCCTAACATCACTCACCAATGCAGCTCCTGTCCTAGTCTCAGCACTAAAATTCCTTCAAGCTGCTCTAGTTGCAGCCAATCTTGATCAGCAAATCAAAGTCTCCACTCCACACTCTTCTTCTGTCATGGTTAACTCTTTCCCACCTTCTCAGGCATTTTTTAATAAATCTTGGGATCCTGTCATGGTTCCCTTGCTCAAATTTTTGCAATCAACAGGTTCATATCTTATGCTCAATGTGTACCCTTATTATGATTTCATGAAACCCGGTGCTGTAATCCCTCTAGACTATGCTTTGTTCCGGCCCTTGCCTCCAAATAAAGAAGCTATTGATTCCAACACCCTTCTGCATTATACTAATGTCTTTGATGCAGTTGTTGATGCTGCTTATTTTGCAATGTCATATTTGAACTTTACCAACATCCCTATTTTAGTTACCGAGTCAGGATGGCCCTCCAAAGGAGATTCGTCCGAGCCAGATGCAACTATTGATAATGCTAGCACTTACAATAGTAACTTGATCAGGCACGTCCTTAACAATAGTGGAACTCCTAAGCAACCTGGTATTGCAATTAGCAGTTATATTTATGAGCTTTATAATGAAGACTTGAGAACAGGTCCAGTGTCTGAGAATAACTGGGGGCTGTTTTATGCTAATGGAGCTCCAGTGTATACCTTGCACTTGACTAATGCTGGTACTGTATTTGCAAATGACACAACAAACCAAACCTTTTGTGTTGCCAAGAGTAATGCAGATACTAAGTTGCTTCAGGCTGCACTTGATTGGGCTTGTGGACCGGGGAAGGTGGATTGTTCGTCATTGCTGCAGGGTCAACCGTGTTATGATCCAAATAATGTAGCTGCACATGCTACATATGCTATCAATGCTTATTATCAGCAGATGGCTAAATCTGCTGGGACCTGTGATTTCAAAGGAGTTGCCTCTGTCACCACTACAAATCCAAGTAAGGAGTCTTTACATTTAACTTATAACTCATATCTACATTGTGGGATAGAAAAGTATCAATACATTTATTGAAGGGACTACATCACAAGTGTAGACATAGTTAGAAGTACTTATTCTGGCTTCTGGAAAAAGCTGTGTTTTTCCAGTATAGAAACTCTCGATAGCACTTATAGCTTACACTTGGTACCCTTGCATATGTAACACAACATAACTAGATTTAATGAATGATGGAGGTACAAGCAATTTAAATTTTGATAAACTTCTGTTATGATTAGTACCCAAGTATTTGGGAAACCAACCCTCAGTCTAACTATTAAGAGAGGAGAATCAAACACTTATATACTCTACTAAACATCTCATACTACTTGATTTGAGACCTACACACCACGTAATATCCAAGTTCCTATAGTATTATTTGGGGGAAAGTATTTTATGCAAGATGTGTAAGATTGTAAAATTCAAATATCATTAGATTGTCTCAAAACCATCTTTGAAATTATAGATGCCATGATATGTCCATTTTCTGTGTCTTTTTATTTTCTTGAAAAGATATTAAGTGTGTTTGGCTACCAATAGTCACTAGCATTAAGAAATTCTAGTAGTGGTTACTTTAATTCTAGTTACTTAAACGTACGTGATAGCATTCTTTTACCTCATTTGGTACAAAATCTCTTAAAGTTGTCAATACTTTTTTACCATTTTACTTACTGCTATTTTTGCAGCTTTTCCCTTTGTTGACCATTTCCATTTGGCTCATATCTGTTCTGTTACACATAAGAAAAAACCCGGCATGCACAAATCTCATTTTTAAGTCGTTATACATTTTAACATAACTGATTTATTTTATTTTCATCGTCACAGGTCATGGTTCCTGTATATTTCCTGGAAGGTATAATTTCAAACTCATGTAGATATCTATATACCTGATATAACTTCATTTGTTGATTGTATGTACCAGTTGCCTACTCTTTTGCCTGACACATTAGTGGTCCCTTTTTTTTCAGTTTCCAGTTCTCATTTCTTCACAAAAAGCTGAAAATTTAATGTTGCATATTCTTATCACTTTTTTGTGTCTATATTTATTGATAGTTATGGAAAAAATGGTAGCAGCATAAATGGCACAGAACTGGCTCCATCTACCAATTCAACAAATTCAGGGTGCTTATCACAGTATTACAATGGTGGATCTTTAACAAGCTCTCTGATTCTTACTTTAATTTTGAGTGTAGCTGTCTTGTAAAACTAGGCACATTAACCTGTTCAGCATTTGAGTCTTCTTAATGGTGACACTCTTCAACTACCATCTATAAGATTGCTGCATACCCAATTTTGTGTTCCTCATGAAGAGAATTTAAAGGGTGATGAGGTTGGTCAAAATGTATATTGGCAATTGTAACGTGAGTTTTTTATTCATTTTTTGTACAAACGAACCACAATAATTTATTTAAACCGTTATGGAATTACCTGGTTAGGAGTATTTTTTTTTAATAATGAATATTTTAAAACTTGGATCGATTAGGTATAATAGTAAAACAGATAATTATACACATGTGTGTCTGTGTCTATATATATATATATATATTAAATTATTTATTTATATACGAACTAGTAATTAGTTTGGTTTTGTTAAAGGTTGAATTGCATATCATTCTTCACTCACTTTCTTGCCTCTACTCAAAAGAACCGTGTGAACAGTATGGATGTTACACATTTCTTTCACGATGGTGTTTCTTCATAAGGAAATGTGAAAAACATGATGAATTTTGCTATTTCAGGTAGTTCTAACCTATAAGCAACGTGTGTAATTTTTTCCAAAATTTGAAATGGCCCATAGTACCTATCAGCCAATTTGTGGAATGCTGCATAGGCATTAATGTTGTCTGTGAGGTTGGATCTTTAAGTGCATCCAATCCCCAACTGCAAAGTCCTTTTTCTTTTTCTTTTGTCAGTATAATGCTTCATCCTTACTTGTGCTTTTTGCTAATTCTTCTGCAGCAGCCATAGCAATCTCTTCTTTGTATTTCACTATACAGTGCACTGCTTGCACAATAGAAACAAGAAGGGGAGAACTAATGGTTGGTGCATGACGCACATAATGCTTCAAGCGGGGTCATTTCAGTTGTTGCATGGAACTTGGTGTTGTACCAGTAGTCTGCATAACTCAAATAATCCACCCACTTTGTAGGCTTATCTCCAGTACTGCATCTTAGATAACCCTCCACAGTTCTGTTTAAGGTTTTCAATTCTCTATCTGTTTGAGGGTGAAAAGCAGTGGATCTAAACAACTCTACCCCATGGAGCTTAAACAAGTCATTCATGAATATAGGATCTCTATTAGTGATTATCTGATAATTCATTAAGGAACTTGCCACATTAGTTGCTCTTATAGGATGACTTAAGGCTAAGAAATGAGCATATTTCACCAATTTGTCAAATGACTGCCATGATAACTGTTTAAGAATTTCTTCTTTCACCCTCATAATTTATTCCTAGACCCCATAATTCTGTAATTCCCAAAAATACCCTTATGAATCTATGTTCTTTTTTCAATTTTGGATTGTGGAATTCGAAAACTTTCTGGATTACAGAATTTGAAATATAACACTTGTGATTTTGTGCATTCCATATTGCACAATCTAGAATACAAAACTTGTGTTTTGTATTACACAATTCAAAATACAAATTTTATATTTTGGATTGCATAATCCATAATACAAATTTTATATTCTGGATTACGCAATCCAAAATACAAAATTTTGTATTTCGGATTGTGCACCTGTATTCTAGATCATGAAGCTTGAACACATGGCTGGGAGGAAAAAAGTTCCAATGGGAGGCCTTATGAGTACGAGAGTGAAGACGAAGGTGAAAATGATAATTTCACCATCCCCATGGAGGTGCAGGATGAAACCAAGTAGATAATCTCATACCCAGCAAATGATCTCATTACAAAAGCATTTGCGTTTTGACGATAACAAAGTGATAAAATTGTAGGCCTAAAACAAGAAGGGGGGGTGAATTGTTTTTCACAAACTTTGAAGGTATGGAGAAAGCCAACGAAGATTCAAAGCCCAAGGAATGAAAATGCTCAAGTTACAAAACTGTTTTAGTTGATTTCCAAAAAATCAACCCGGTTATTTTTGCGATTCAATTGGTTGATTTTATCACCAATTTATAAAATCAACTTAAAACAAATATAATTGAGATTAAGGAAAGAGAGAATCACAGAAACAAATTTATACTGGTTCACTCTTACACCAAGAGCTACATCAAGTCCCTAGAAATCACTGAGTATTTCACTATGTAATCAACCACAGATTATAATCACACACACACCAAAGAAGTGATCTTGAACCCTTCAAGAACACACACTTTCTTTGGCACTACAACACACCACAAATCAGAACACCCTCTAACTTTGTGAAACACAATTCTTTACATAAATACAGATCAAAAGAGAATAAAGAAAGATTAGACCTGATACAGATTGAATCACAAAAGATTACACTACAATCCTATTCCACTCTTAGCAAGTTCAAACAAAGCTTGATGTAAATCTTGGAGAAATCTCTGATTATTACTACCAGGAGTGTTAAACAACCTATTTAAACTTCAAAAGGTAGTAAACAACATTTAATGAAGGAGCCAAAACAATTTTGAATCAATTAAAACATATTTACCAAACTTAACAGATTCTGTTAGAGATTTAAAAAAAAATCGGTTGAATTGTCGAAACAACCGATTGAATTGGCTTGACAACAAAGTCAACCAATTTAAGCTTTGTCAAACTTGTTTAAAAAACACTAAGTGTCAAAAAACCGATTGGAACGATAAAACAACTGGTTGTTTTTCCACTTCTTTGTAAAACACTTTTTTTTTCAAAAGGATTTGATTTAAACCAACTTTGAATCCTAACTAAGAGTGAATTTACAATTCAAACTATTCAGAACACACACACACAAGCTACATCAAGTCTTCAAGAAATCCATAGAGATTTGGATGTTGGGTTTAATAGTGCCAAAGTTCAAGAGGGGGGGTGAATTGACCTTTTAAAACTTTCTCGCAGAAACAGTGTTCAACACAGTTTTACAGAAAATAAATCGATTTATGTGAAAATGAACAGATTTATTTCAGCACTGTTTTTGTTTGAAAAGCTTTTAATTCAGCAAGGTTAATCACAAGATTATGCAGATAAAATTT
>Ga0123342_1005874_pt1 | contig 17436 bp, 13 predicted proteins | sample Turbeawhitnodule_FD_89960 | JGI IMG/M metagenome (GOLD analysis project Ga0123342, IMG submission 89960) | Root nodule microbial communities of legume samples collected from Mexico - Turtle bean Mexico white nodule | ecosystem: Host-associated > Plants > Roots > Nodule | place: Mexico: Nepantla... | reverse complement strand
ATATATAAAAAATATAAAATTTTAGAGTTAATTTATTTATTTTTTTCACTTTTTATATATATATATATATATATATATATATATATATATATATATATATTAAACCCCACATCATTTGAGTAGTCGGTGTAGATCACTAGGAAAATAAATCACTTACTATTTTGTCAATAGAATTGGTGGGGAGGGTGTACAAAAGGAGGAAGTGAGAAAATTTACCCTTCCCAGCACCAGTTAATCTTGCTGAACAGGTGTGTAATAGTTTATGCTATGATAACAAATATTGACCTCATGATATCAAACAGAATAGTTCCCAACACTTAATAGCAAGAAAGAAAATAGAACTATCATCATGTACCTAACACTACAGGAGAACATATCATTTCAACCTAGTTCTCTAAATCCATTATCTAACACTGTCAGAGGCTGTTCACATATAATTCATTAACAAATTACTTAACACCTTTCTTTAGAGAAGATTACAAATCAAGAAATACCAGAACAAAGACAATTTTACACCTGAAGATGTGGCAAACGTCCAAATCTGAGAGGTTCCACATCTCTCCAAAACTCATCACTTTCTACTGAAAGCAAAGCTATATCACAATCAATACCTCTAGCCAAAACCTGTACATTCCATCAATTAGTAAAGTAAATATATGAACAAGTGTTAAATATTGAAGTCTCTAAGTATTTCTGTCAGTTGAATAATATCATTTGGTTAGAAATACTTAATAGGGGTCTTTGATATTTATTTATATAATATATATATATGTGTGTGTGTGTGTGTGTGTATAGTTGAGACTAAAAATATATGAAATAAAGGCCAGACTTTTATAGTCCAAATTTTACTTACAAATATGTACATTTTCCATATTATCAATAAATTATGCTTATGAACAAACTTTTGTGAATCGTGAAAGCATTTTATGTGATACTATGCTTATTGAAAAACTTAAGACTGAAAATATGAAAAAAAGATCTTAAGAAATTGATTATCTCTTAGCTAATCTTTGTTATTTATAGAAGAAAATTACAGCAGGAATATCTTGGTAATTAATGTTAACAAGTAAACAGCTTATAGGTACCGCAATTAGCAGTTTTCCACTACAACTACTAACTACCTATATTTAATACCTATTCTAACAGAAGAAAAGTATCGTTTGCAATTTACCTGAATTAACCCATAAACTTACAAAAAATTGCACTACCATCCCAAGTTGCAATTGGGTGGGATATACTTTCCTAAGTTTTACAAATGACTATAAACTTTTGCCCATGTAAAGGTGACTTGTACTCTGCAGTGTACAATTGAAAGTTTTTAGCAAGGTATAACTTAGAAAAGCAAACCCTATAAATAACCTTTTTTTTCGGCACTTACAATTATTTTACAAACTAATTCGCTAATACTTTCTGTAGTCACTATTCTCTGGTCTTAGTATCAAGGATAAATGAGATAATATTTCAAGAAAATTGTTCTAGACACCTAAAGTTTGAACAGATAATAGAACAGAGAAAAAACTAAGGCTTCACACCAGACACACCTTACCTTAGCCACATATTTTGAATCATCCCCTCTTTTCTTTACTTTGACCTGCAATCATCCCAAAAGAAAAAAAAAATTATAACCATTGAATCTTCTTAACTTCCTTTACACATAAGACCTTAAAAATAATCAGATAAAGTAGAAACATCAAACAGATACCACTTTAAAGTTTTAGTTTTATTGGCCATGTTATTAATAGCTCAGTTATACAAATTTGTAAAATGTTAGTATTTAACACAATTAAGTTATTGAGCCAATAGGTGTTGCCAATTTATCTAACAAAGACAAGTTCTATCAATTACCTCTTCTGTTATTTTTTTTCTCTCTTCAATCTAAGCATCAAGAATTTGACTAATAAAGGTGAGCATTATCATAACACTAAGGTAGTTGCTTAGTAACATGGAGGTCAGGTCACTAGTTCAAATCTTGGAAATAGCCTCTCACAGCATGCCAGGGTAAGGTTATGTGCCCAGAATCCCACTAGCTGGAAACTCATGCATTGGGCTGCCCTCTTTTATATCTGGAAATTTCTCCTAGCTATCCACTTTTGGTTGACTAGTTTATAAGATCCACTTAGAAACAAAATTAAAAGGACTCATAATAAACCCATTAATTAATTTATATTACAAATTACAAAATCAACAATTTACTGAAAATAGGATAATTAAGAAAATTACCTGGGTATCATGTTCCACACAATGTGCATTCGTTAATAGTTTCCTGTCTCCAATCATAAATGCACTGCACAAGATGTGACGTGTAAGATTAAGAAGTAAGGATTCTTACAATTCCACCACAGTCAAGGTTTTCAAAATCTTGCCTTCCAGTGCTTGCGTATTGTCTCTGTTTTTGCCAAGGAAGTGAATAATCTGGGGCAGTATGGGTGCAGTAAACCTAAAGATGTTATAGGAACAAGATATATTATCAAAGAAAATCCACACATGAGCAATGAAAATATAAAGTATAGCACAACAATATTATAAGAAATTAACAAGGATGATTGTTTGTTGCTAAAAAGAATAGATACTGCTTTAAGGCACTTTGAAGGGAAAAAACTATGGGCAGTATAGAAAAGAGACTATGTTGACACTAGGTAAGGAGTCAGATCATATAATAATTAAATGAATAAGAAAGCAGAAACTTGACACCATTAGATAACTCAAAGAAATCTGAGAAAGTTCCACACCAAGGTGGGGAACTAGCCAGAACACACAACCAAAATAGATGCATGAAGTAAAAAAAACATTTTTAAAGTTTTTGAACTTTGAAATTTGAGGTGCAACCGCACCTCCCCACCTACACTATGTCTTCAAATCCAAAGACTCGAGACAAAAACAATTCTTAAGCAGTAATAAAAAAGGTTTGAACTTCACCTTCACAACAGCATTAAGGAAAGCCGAGTCTTGTAAATCACTTGGTTCCACCTGAAATTATATAATTATCTGAAGTTAGGCTAACCATGTAAAGAGAAACATTCAGTTTGGCTAAGCATCTTAAATATCACCAGAAAAAAGAATTGCCACTTTCATAGAATATATGTCCTTTTCTAATATCCTTTTTAAATACATCTTCTGACATTATATCCCTCTCCTCATTTCCCCACCGGCGTGTATAGGTTGGCATTCTACGCCCACAATGGAAAATTACTCTTTAATGGCCTAAACCCCAAAGTTAAACTTAAAGAGAAGGCAAATTCAGGAGGGATTCTTGATACGAAAATCAGCATTCCAGCAAGCCTTTTTAACAAATTCATCAACCTAAACATATTTTAACCAAAACAGCCATACAGGTTTGTGACAAATATATCAATGACTAACACCTGTTAAAGTTTCCCTCTCATTCCAAGGTGAAGAAGCATGCCACCAGAAATGGGAATCAAATCCAAAACCTGTTTGCCAATGGTGTTAAGACCTACCAGTGAAGCCAACACTCACTCCCCGGCACACCGTATTTTCAATTCAATAACCAGACATGCTGCAGCACAGCTGCAAAAACACTGCTTTATGTTTAGACTTTCCACAACACAAAATAGTGATTAAATTTCCACGTAATAACTGAAGCACCCCAAGTTACATTACAGTATGCTGGAAGGGGAGGGAAGGATGATTCTTCTATCCAAAGTCCAAACACACCCTTCCTAAAAAGCAAAACCCAAGTTCTTAAATGTCACTGCAACCACATAACTCCCGGCATAGCCGCCACGGTAGCACCTCAAATTTGAAGACAGACACAACTCACCCATTTCAGCATTTTACAGCTTCAGGTTGTTCCAGACACAAACCATGTCAATTTAATGTTAAAAAGTAAAAGGGTAGGACTGTTTGCATACCTGCTGGTCCTTGGAATCAAAGACATGGTCTTTATTTTTCCTAAGAAAGCCAAAAGCTTTAGAAGAAGTTGGTTGGGGTTCCACCACATTCCCTCTGGAAGGCCTTTCATCTTTAGACTGCTGCTTCTTGTGGCTTGGGCCTTCCTTTTGGCGATTGGATTTGGAGGAAGAGGAGGAGAGTCGGTGCGAGTGATTGCAACGGATAGAGGTAATGATGGGTCTTTGTCTGAATGAGCAACGGGATTTAACAGTGGAGAAGAGCGCAGAGGATAAGGGAATGCAACTTGATAGTGCAACAGCCATTTCCACAACACAGTGAGTGAAAAAGAGAGAGAAAGGTTGCAAATTGAGTTTGTTTGAGTTCAGTGTTGGAGCAGCACCATTCCTACTTCTTCATGTTTTCGTTCCTTTTCCTTATCCTCTCTCAGCTTCCAACTCCTCAATTCTATCCTACGTACAAATCATTTTAATTTTCATGTTTAACCGGTTTTTTGTGTTTCACTGTTCTAAACCTAAACCCATTTTTTAAATTTACTGCTAAAATAACTTTATATTATTTTTAATCACTATCTGTAGTAACTGTTTTCTATATATAATTATCTAAAACTCATATTAATAATGTAAGAAAAGTTTATTGATTTTTATAAGAGTAATGCTTATAACAACTCTCTAATGTCTTATTCTCAACACTCTCTTTATTATTATTGTCTCAAATGATTAGAATTGTAAATTTGGTGAATCTCATCTTAAATTTAACCACTTTTTCTTCTTAAATGTCTGGTGTCATTCATTTTTACAATAATTATCCTAAAATTTGAATTAATAATAATTTTTAATTGATTGATAATATAAATTTATTTTAACTGTAAAAGTACAAAAATAAAGTTAATAGGATAGTTTGAATTGCAAGTAAAGTGGAAAGAAAAAAGAATTTTTTATTTTTAAAGAAAAGAATAATAACAAAAAAGAAGGGGCATTCCGAGAATTGAACTCGGGACCTCTCGCACCCTAAGCGAGAATCATACCACTAGACCAAATGCCCACTTTGTTTTTAACATAATATTTACTATTTAGATAAACATTTTCTTACTAGTTCACCATTTTAAAAATAAAATTATTTTTAAAATGTTTTAATCCTGAAATACATTTTGTACAATAGAAAACATCTAACTAGTTTATAAAAAACACTTGTTTTGAAACAGTTTTCAAAAGTAAGTTTTAAATAAAAAAAATTAATGATTTAATAATGTGAAAATGTTTTATTTAAAACGTGAGAAAAGAATCCCACCAAACTGTATTACCAACTTTCATTCATAGTTCTACTTATTAGTCATTTGTACAAAATAAAAACGTTGGTTGTACTCGAATATCTGAAAAGATAATCTCTTGAAAGATATACTATGTACAAAATGTGTTGGTATGCTCTATCTTATATCTGAAGTTCTCATAGTTTTATCCTTAAAAAATACGTAATGAAAAAAATATATTTATATTATTTTTAATATTAATTTATATTTATATTATTTTTAATCTTGATTTCTAAGCGACTTGTTCCTATTGAACTTATTGGAACACATCATTTTCTTTGTGTTCATTCATTAGTTCTATTTTCTTTGAAATTAATGAAGTGGGAACTTTTACTATTACTTTCCATATCATAAACACTATTTACCTTCACTTCTTAAAATTATTACTTTCCATATCATAAACACTATTTACCTTCACTTCTTAAAATATTATAAAATTTCATTCACCTTACTCCATTTTTACTGAAGTGAAAAACTTACTTCTAAGAACAAAGTGGAAACTTCGTCTTTAGTAATATCACTTGATTTGATAAATTCTTCATGCACCCGCACACCTTACCTTACATCTGCCCAATCCCCTTTTCAAATTTCCAAAATTATCTTTTATTGTGTGATTGAAAAACTGAAATTCAAAAAAATATATTCTGAAATAGATTACTGTGTCTCAAAAATGAAATTTCAAAACTGAATTCAAAAATCAAAATTTCATTTCAAAAAAGCAATTCTAAACAAAAATTAAAACTTATTTTAGAAAAAAAAATTAAAACTTATTTCAGAAAAAAAAATTCAAAATTCAAAAAAGTGTTCTGAAAATTCAAATCTATTTAAAAAAAGGTTCTGAAAATATTTTTTATCCACATTCACTTTAACTTTTATTTAAGGACTCTTTTCTTATTTCACATAAAAATCGAGTACTAGAGGAAGTAATTGCCTTGTGGTTTTCGGTATCACGCATGCTATATTGATCAATGTGACATCCTATTTAGATGAAAACTAAAATTTTTAGAGTCATTTTCAGGAACCCAATTTTCAGGGGGCAACTAGGTGAAATGTCTTCATAACAATTAATTTTTAAAAAATAATTCAAACTGGACAAAGGATATCATACGATTTAAATTGGACAAAGGAACTTAAAACTGATGTTTGATTTGCGGGTAATTTGATAAAGATGTGCAAAAAAGTAGCAATATAATTAGTAAGGGGAAATGTTGTTCCCTCATAACTTAATTACTGAATGAAAACATAATGAATGGAAAAAGTTATAACAGTGAAAAAATTCATAATTTGAGACCATAATAAAAGAATGATAATTTCTAAAATTTCAAAGGGGATGCAACATGCAACAAGCAAGACCTATAGGGAGAATATTACAGCTCAACTTTAAGTCCGTACTCTTATTTAATCTAGCATTGAAATGTGCTTACCATGGGCGTACAAAAATTACCGTTTAATTAATGTTTTCTTTTACAAATTATATAGTTTTAATAGAATAATTAAGTTAAATGGTTAAATTGAACTTGTTAGCTTTATAAACTAAGGGTTTTCACTAAGCTGGAGGAAGACAGTATATGCATTATAATTTTAACGAGACTTATAACTTTAAAGTAAAATGAAACATGTCATACCATTGGTTCTAAATTAAAATGTTTGCGATCAATAATATTACTAAATGATGGTGAGATGACTAAAATGGGGAAAAAGTCATTAGTTATTTGTGATAAAAAAAAAAGTAAACTACCAAGAAAGTTTTATCTCACTGTTATATGTTTTGGTTATTGTCATCAGTGTTAGACTCTAAAGGAAAACCGTGAAAAAAAGGTAGGAGTAGAGTAAATTATAATGTTAAGATGGAGGTGTGGCCACAAAGGAAATTATAAGACATGAAAAAATGGTATATAATGAGATATTAGCACGACACCTACTGAAGAAAAAATGACCAAAAATTCAGTAGAAGTGGTTTGAAGAACATTACAAATAAAACAAAAGTGATGAGAATAGATTGCATGGTTTTTTTAATTCTTGAAAAGGGAGAAGGGGAGACCAAGAAGAACATTGAAAGAAGTAATATCTATGAAGATTTGGTTTAACCGAGGGAAATGGCATAAGTGATCTATGTAACCGACCTCACATTGTGAAATAAGACTTTTGTTGTAGATCGACAAGCAAAGCTTTTAAAAAATTCAGAGCCAATAACACAATATGAAATTATGAATTTTTCTCCAAACCTACAATACAACTACATTTATCACTAATAAAACTCATTTTAAAAATAAACTAATTGCAGAACAGAAGCTATCATCAACAGGCCACATCGGAAAAGTTATAGCAATTGGCACTTGACATAAATCTTCCATCAAAAACGTAACTTATAAGATTTTTCCTGCAGTCAAGCTGATGGACATGCTACATACCAATGATTACTCTACATATGACCAAAAGTCCTCATTTGATGAACAGCTGGTAGGGAGAGCACAAATAGCTCTAGTCCTAAGATTCCAATAGAGAGATAGCATTATGCGGAGAGATCTGCATAACACAAAAAAAATGAAATAGGAAAGAATGGTAATTAGTAGAAATTCAATGGATGCTTGAGCCCAGCAACTACAATGCTTTCTCCCCGAGTTACAGTTGAACAACTATTGTATTTGCATAAAATTCAACAATTAATATAAAAGATCATACCAGTTTAACCAGGTCAGTGATTGCCGTCAGGTGCTTGAGCACTGGCATTGTAATTATCATAACCTCCAGATGATGGTGCTGATGGATTGGCTTGGTACATTGCTGACGATACCATAGAGGGAGCACCATTGGAAGCTGGGGCAGCAGTGCTACCAGGAGCAGTTGGAGGGGGAGCTAGTGAAGGGGGCCTTGGTAGGGTATTAAGTTGCCCCGGCATCTGGGGAGCACCAGGTGGGGGTAACATTGGAGGCATGGTAGGTGCAGAAACATATCCTATATATTCCAATTGAAAACCACTTACATCAGATACTGGGTAATAAAAGAACCGATTTATAATGCTTGAACTTGGCTATCAAGTTTTTCAGAACTTTCAGCATTAGATAGAAGTTACAGCTTAAAAATAAACTCCTAACCATAGAGAAGAAACGGATAAAAACATAGATAGGTGTTCTTGTCCAAAACTTATTTTCTATATTTAACAAAATAATTATTTTTAATACAGAAAATCCAAAGAAAGAAGCGCCATATTAAAGGAAATTTAAATAACAAGGTCATTGCAATAACAGAAACCAAAAGTAATTTGTGGTTAGCTCTTGGCATATGCATAACAAGAGTCACTGTTAAGATAATAATTGAAAGAACACATGTCTGCATGTAAAATGCAAAGACAAAAATATGACAGCCCAAGTCAGATTGAATGTTTCATAAGAGCAGATGGAAGTTTTATGTACTTCACAAAAGCAATGTGCAAGATTAAATTCACCTGGTGGTGGTCTAGGAAAGACAGGTGGTCTCATCCCTGGCATTAGTGGTTGGCTTCCAGGTACTTGTGCATTTCCAGGAATAGGCAGTCTTGGTGGTGGCAACACAGGAGGAAGGTTTGGCCTCTGAACCATCATATGATTATAAGCTACACCAACCTGCTGAAATGCTGCAGCTTGCCCAAGATGTTCTTTGATCCTCTGATCAATTAAACTCTGTGTTTGTTGTTCTTCAAATTGCTGGTAGTAGGTTCTCACATTTGCCTGAAGATATGATCAGATATTAAACGCTATGAGTACAGCGTACATTGTAGTGCAATTATTCCAAGAAGCCAGAAATTTCATGGTACCTTGTGTTTGTAACCAGCATTGTGCTGCTTTCTAACAGATGGCTGCAATAGGACACAAACAATGTGGCTAACAAACCTTCATGAAACACTAATAAGGATTAAAGTACACTTTTAGTTCCTCTACCATAACAAATGTGCAATTTGGTTCCACAGTAACGTCGAAGTTAATCCCCCAAATTTTTTTAATTGCCACAACAAAAAATCTTTTATCAGTTTTCATTTACCTAAAACATTCAAATCATCATTTTCTAAACAAAATCTCCACAAATTCACCTATTAAATCATCTTAAACCCTCTTACCCTCAAAAGTCACCAATAAAGATATTATATTTCACCCAAAATCAGAAATCCACAAATCTTCACCCTTCTTAAAATCATGGCACATCCTACAAAATACTTCAAATCTCTACCTCATTTTTCATCCCAAATTACTCTCCAACCCCCAATTATTTGAGTTAAAAAATGAAGATTTGAGGGTTTCATGTGCAAAACCTTAGCCATAATAAAGAGGTCACTACACCTGAGAATTCCACATGACATAGGAAACACTAAACATTCAGTTTGCAGCTGCACCTTATTATTGCCAGGTGTAGAATCTTTTTAGCTGGCTATGACTTGATAGAAACAATAAACTATTTTCAAATGCATTTTGCCGGTACAACTAAATGGAACAAATTCACTAGACTAAACTAACTTCAAAGTAAAGGGGGGAAACACAATTGACGAGGGAAACAACTTACAGAATCGTGGGTCAAATAGGTGTCGCAGTAGTCACAGTAATACCTGAATGCAAAATCGATCAAGAAAAATAAATACCGTGGATTCATGAAAACTGAAATATAAAGGAATCCAGAATTTTCTATGTACCGAGGCATGACTGTTTCAATGACAATGAGTCCCGCCAAAAACCCTAGCTGCAGTGGAGCAAATTATCAAAACCGTGAAAGGAGAAAAACTTAAAACCCTAAAAAATTAAAGAAAAAAAAAGAAGAATGAATGACGTTAGTAACTTGAGCTTGATGTTCAGGAAGGAAAGGTTGAAAAAAAAATGGAAACAATGAGCGATTAAAGCAGAGACGTTATGCCCAGAGCACCGAAGTTTCTGGATTTCATCACGAAGAGCTAACAATTTATAGTCTGATTTGATCTTGAATTTATTATGTAGTAAATACCAATTCAATCCCTAGAAAAGTTTATAAATAATTTTAGATTTTTTAATCATTTTTATTTAAATGGATTTTTAATTTTTTTATCATGAGTCTTTTTTTAGTGAGTTTCTTTTATAAAATTTCACTTTAGTAATTAAATATATATATATATATAAATGGATTTTTAAATTCAAGTCTTTCTTATATACAAAGAATACAATTCATTCATAATTTTATTTAAAAAAAACTTAAATCATTCATAGAAACAACAATTTAGGCATAGTGAATAAATCAATAAAATCCACTAAATGAAACTTATCATCATAATTTTTCTCTCATGAAATAATTATCCTTACTTTTCTTTCTCAATCATTGTTAACACAAACCTAATTCATCTCAAACTATTGTTACCTGAAACAAACCGTTCTACGTAATAAAAATATCAAAATATTTTACTCATTTTTTTTATATTTTTCACGTTATGCAATTGTTTTAAAATACAGTTTTTAGCCCTATGTTCCAAAATTAAACAATCCAAGAAGTGAAAAATAAAAAAACTTAGTTTATAAATGATTGTTTAAAAAAAATCGATTGAAAGAGTTAAATGTAAATATTCACAAGTATATTTGTAAATATTTATTTAAGACTTATTTTGACGAGTCACACTTTAAGAAGTAAAAAACTTGTCATTGTAATATTTAAGGAATGAGGTAAACACATGCTAAAAGTTTTAGTAAGGAAAACTTATATATATATATATATATATATATATATAAATATTTCTTACTGTGGAAGTGATTAAGTATACAATCATTTAGTTTCTAATAATAATAATTAATTAGATCAAATCCTTCAAATTCCAACTTTAATTCCATGATGCTAAAATAACAATGTTGAATGATTTCATTACACCAATTTAAAAAAAGGTAACCAAACTTCTTATCTTAAAACTTATTTGATTTAATTGATAGGTTAAAAATTGTTAATTAAATTTCTTAACTATAATATAAAAATAGAGTTTGACAGTGTTTTTAAACACAAATTTAAATGGAAATGTCGTTTGAAAAAAATTCAATGACAATTTTTTGGTAAACAACCATAACCTATTTTGTTCAATATAGATTATGGTTTTGTGACAAAGGTTGCATATACCTAATTACTACATATACACTATTGTTTTACTTCACTTTTTAATTAATTTATATGTGATTTTAAACACATCATGTAAAAATAAGAAGAGCTAATGTAAAACACTTAATAATTATTTATTAAATGAAAATAATTTATTTATATTTATTTATTAAATTAAAATAATTTATTTATATGATTTATAATGGTTACATAAAAATTTTACTAAGAAAAAACAAAGTAATAATGAGTAAATAAGAGTGGCAAAAGTTTATGTCAATAAAAATTGGAGTGGTTTTATAAGTAATTAATTTTTTAGACAATTTCACTTTACAATCTTCTTTAAATGAATGCATTAAACAATTTAAATTTAATTTTAGAATTTAAAATTTAATAAGTCATTGAATTGTTATGATTGAAAAATAATTATATTAAATAATAAAATTGTAATTATAATGTAATGTGAAGGAATGAATAATCCATTATGATATTTGAGCATAATGGTGGTCTATCATGTCCATATTAAATTTTCGTTCAATTACTTTCATACGAAGTTGGTTTTTGTTCTAGTATAAACTTTAGACTTTCTAGATAGATACTTGTAATTAGGAAACAATAGATTTTCGGTGTGGATTAGAATGTTAAAAAATTTCATGTTGATTAACTGACGTAGTATTATAATACGTTAAAAATTCATTCATTTGTTAAAAAAAAAATTAATAAGATTTATTTCAATAATTTTTTTACTATAAATATTTAAGAAATCTAAAATTTGGATTAGAAAAAAAAAATTCGATGTTGTAATAAAAAAATGAAAAACATATTTAACCCATTTTATTGAGAGATAAGATTTTCTTTTAAATTGGATTTTTAAGAGAAATTTTGTAATATCAAGACTTTCACCTATTTTCTCTTCATGGGTGAGGGAGGCTTACCCTACTTTCCTTTCACTTAAATAAGAACAAATTCCTAGATTCAAATATCCACTTTATAGTAAATATGTTGAAACAAACAATAAACACGAAGAGTTTTTATTTAGGATTTTTAAAAGGGTTGGCAAGATTAGCAACACTACCCTACATCCAATTTAATAAGGATTGATTTAAGTTGAATTTAATAAAAATTAAAAATAAATATTTCTTTTTTATTTAAGTTATTATATATTTTTTTTTCAAATTTTAAATATAATAATTTTATACATTAATTATATAAGATCAATATGTTGTAATAAAATAATATTATCTAAACACATATCATCATACTTTAATCCTTTCTTAGGAAACAAATCAACACAACTATTATCTTTCTTAAAAATATATTCAGTTATGAAATGGTTAATTGGGAAGTTAAAAACTTGAAATTTAATTAAATAATCAGTAATGAGAATTTTCATATTTATTATGCCTTATTGCCTATCTTCTTCTGTCTGAAGGTGAGTATAGTGTTGCAGATTGAGATGGTTGCAACTAAGGATGAGCTTCTGATAGAGCTAGGATCATTCCCTTATATTCGAGGTCAAGGGAAGAAACCTCCAAAAAACATATAAGAGAGAAGATAAGAAATAGTTATTTTCTTTTTTTCATTTCTTTCATAATGGTAGTAATTAAAAAAAATGATCCAACGCTAATCATTGGCAACCCACAATATTGGGAAACAACAAAACAGAATTGGATTGCGTATCTACACCTATGACTCAACAGAAAAACAGAATTGCATATGAATCAACATAATTCTCCCTTCACACATAGTAACTTATGTAAGTGGGTTTCCGGGTAATTTTAATGGGTCTGGACGATTGGACCTCTGCATTCCTATCATCACCCTCCTCTGGGAGAACCACCTTGTCCTCAAGGTGAAACTTGTGTTGAAGATCATCTCTTCCGAGCTTGTGTCTTCCATAGCCAAACCAAGCCGCTGCACCAATACCAAGAGAGAAGGTGGCGAAGTAGAAGTATCCCATTTGCGGTCCAAAATAGCCAAAAATTGAACCAAGGGATGGTTATCTTGGGTATACGGTGGTAATGGATCAGTATTGTGAATGAGTGGACCTTTGTGAAGTTTCAGCAAAGAGCAATGAAACACGGGGTGTATCTTTGAACCAGAGGGTAAATTCAAACAATAAGCAACTGCCCCAATCTGTTTTGTGATTTGAAAATGACCATAAAACCTTTTAGATAATTTATGATATGCAAATTAGAAATAGAACTTTGGCGGTAAGGCTTCATTTTGACATAAACTCAATCTCCTATATTATAGGATATATCTTTCCTTTTGCTATCAACTTGTAGTTTCATGGCAGCTTGAACCTTGAGCAAACGGTTCCTTAATTTGAGAAACATTTATTGTCTAGAAGCCAACAAATTGTCAACAACTTCAATGGAAGATGAACAAAGCAAATAGTGAGGTATGGATGTAGGACTTTTTCCATACATAAGCTCGAAAGGTGTAACTCCAGTAGAGGAATGGAAAGCAGTATTGTAAGACCATTCTGCTAGAGAAATAAATGTGTACCAACTGGAAGGTTTAGCAGAAACAAAGGAACGCAAAACTGCTCAAGTACTCGATTAAGGACCTTCGTTTGACCATCAATTTCAAGATGGTATGAAGTGCTCATGCACAGTTTTGTGCCAAATATTTTAAACAACTCGCGCCATAATTGACTGATGAAAATGGGGTCACGGTCTGAGACTAGGCTACGAGGGAAGCCATGGTGTTTGCAAACCAAGTCCAAAAAAACAGAAGCCACCTTGAAAGCCCCATATTTTGGAGGAAGTGAGCTAAAGTGAGCACCCTTAGAAAAACGATCCACAACAACAATAATAGTAGTATGGCCCTGGGATAGTGGTAGCCTGATAATAAAATCCAAGGAAAGGTCTTCCTAAATGGTTGTTGGGATTGGCAGTGGCTGAAGTAAGCCTGTCAGTTTCTTGGTCTCATACTTGACTTGTTGGCAAGTGCTACATTGAGAAATGAAGTGTCGAACATCCTTGTGCATGTCAGCCCAGTAAAAACGTTCTTGCAACCTATGTAAGGACTTTGCTACCCCCATATGGCCTCCCAAAGGAGTCTTGTGGTATTCCTCCATCAATAGCTATTTAAAGTGATTAGAAGGGTCGAGCCAAATCTTTCCTTTGAAGAAAATGAGACCATTTTGAATTTTATAATCTATAAAAGAGGTGGGGTTGTGCTGTATTTGTGTGACTAATTTATGGAAATTGGGGCTATCAATTAAGAATTTGCACAAGTCCTCCAAGAAGGTAAAATTGGGCATGGAAAGCACGAAAAATTGACCCTCATTGTGCTCAGAGATGCGAGATAAACCATCTGCAACAATATTGCTTTTTCCCACTTTATATTGGATGGAATAATCATAGCATAGTAGTTTGGAGAGATACACTTGTTACTCAGGTGTTTGGATTACTTGAGACTTCAATTCCTTCAAGCTCTTATGATCTGTTAGAATGACAAATGGGTGACCCAACAAATATTGGCGCCACTTGCGCACAACTGTGGTGATCGCATGAAGCTCCCTAACATATGTAGAAGCTCACTGTAATCTAGGACAAAAAGGTTTGCTAAAGAAAGCAATATGAGGTTAATGTTGCATGAGAACACCCCCATGGCCAATCCTGATGCATCGGTTTCCAAAACAAAGGGAACAGTGAATTCAGGAAGAGCAAGAACCGGGGCCTTTGTCATAGCTTTCTTGAGGCGTTCAAATGCTAATTGTGCATTCGAATTCCACTGAAAACAATCCCTGTGCAACAAAACAGTTAGAGGTGAAGCAATAACTGCATATCCCTTAATAACCTGTGAGTCCAAGAAATCCTCACAAGGACTTAATGGTGGTGGGAACGGGCCAATCCAACATGGCCTGTATTTTTTATGGCTCAAGTTCCACACCCTTTTGGGATACTATGTGGCCGAGATACTCCAATTGACGTTTACTAAAGAGGCACTTGGAATCTTTGAGAAAGAATTGTCCATCTCGCAATGCCTGAAAAACACACTCCAAGTGGGAAAGGTGTGCTTCGAATGAGCAGCTATATACAAGAATGTCATCGACGAACATAGTTGCAAACTTGTGAGAGAATGGTTTGAAAAGCTCGTTCATGGTTGTCTGTAAAGTGGAAGGGGCGTTACAAAGCCCAAATGGCATGACTCTATATTCGTAGTGGCCTTGTTGGTGCGGAAAGCTGTCTTAGGGATGTCGTGTTCATCCATAAGGATCTGGTGAAAACCTTGCCTCAATCAAGTTTAGAAAACCAAGAGGCATTGGCCAATTCATCTAAAAGTTCATCAATTGTCGGCATTGGAAAACAATCCTTTATGGTGATCGAGTTTAAAGCCCGGTAGTCCACGCAAAAACGCCAACTCCTGTCCTTTTTCTTAACCAGAAAAACAGGGGGAGAAAATGGGTTGTGGCTGAGTTGAATCATACCCGAGGATAACATTTCATCGATCCGTTTCTCTATTTCTCCCTTTTGGAAGTGAGGGTAACGATATGGACACACATTTACGAGGTTAGAATTGGGTAGTAAATGTATTTTGTGGGTAATATTGCGGGAAGGAGGGAGTTGAGTAGGTGTCTGAAAAATGGTATGGTATGCAGTCACGAGGGATGCTATTTCTGGGATATGTTGGTTTGGGGTAGGGTCAGTGTTTGGGGATTTGGTTTCAGTGATTGAAATTTGAGAAAATGCAAATGCGGCATTGGTTTGAAGGAGTCGTTTGATCTTTTGTGCAGAGGCGTCCACAGGCTTGGTAGGAGCATTTACACAAAATCGAACGAGCTCCCCGTGTTTGATAAATTGCATGGTCATTGTGTAATAATCAATAATGATGGAACCCAAACGTTTGAGCCACTAAATCCCCAATACAATATTCGCACCACTAATAGGGAGTACATGTAAGCCACATCAAAAGTGCACCCTTGAAAAGACACAGTAGTGTGAGGACACATGTGCAAATAGTCTAGTACTGTTTCATTGCCTACCGTGACCTTTAGCTCGTGCGTAACTTCTGTGAGTAGTGCGAGGAATTTAGCTACCCAAGTTTGCACAAAATTGTGCGTGCTACCACCATCGATGAGGATAGTAACGCGAGATTGACCAATCTGTCCATATAAACGAAATGCTTCAGGTGCAGAGGAACCCGAAAGAGCATTGAAGTTGATTTGGGAGTCTGTGTTGTCAAGGTATGGAGGGAGGGATTCAATGATGGGAGGAGGTGGGGGGTCAGGGTCAGAATATTGATCATCATCCTAAACGATTAATAGGAAGAAACGAGCCTTACAATTATGGTTGGGACTAAATTTTTCGTCACAATTAAAGCAAAGACCCTTCTCTCTACGGACAACTCTTTCCTCTAGGCTCAACTTACGAAATTGGATTTTGGGTGGGGTGGGGAGAAGTGGGGTTGTGGTAGTGTTGGTGGTTGTGGAAGGCACATGTGTAGTAAGTTTACCCCTGTAACCGCGACGACGGTTCTCAATCTTGTCTTCGTGGAGTTTTGCTAGGGCCATGGCTTGAGGAGGAGACAAAGGTTGTAATACTTGAACCTCTCTATGAATGTCCGGTGAGGAAGGGGGTGGGTGGGTTGAATGTGGTGCTGAGAGAGTTCTGTTGCTCGAAAATGGAACCGATTTTGAGGGAAAGTTCATGTTGGTTAGAGGTGAGCGTGGTTTGATTTTGGGTGAGGCGAAGAACGACCTCTTCCAGGCGGTCGAAGGTGACTTTGGAGCGCGTATTGTGTTCGGTCAAGGTGGTGAGAGGGCAGTTTAGACCAATTGATAGAGCTAGGGTCACTCCCTTGGATTCGAGGTTAAGGGAAGAAACCTCCAGAAAACATATAAGAGAGAAGATAAAAAATAATTCTTTTCTTTCTTTTCATTTCTTTCATCATGGTAATTGTTCTTACAACAGGGACCAAGAACACTCGAAATAGGTTAACAAGATTAATTCTTCACGCAAATCCTTCAATCTTGGGTTGGACACTATCTTGGGCTTAGATGCTATCTTGGGCTGGACACTTGGTTTCTCTTCACGACAGGTGCTCTCGGCTTCTCCTCACGGCAGGTGCTCTCGGCTTCTCCTCACGACAGGTGGGGGGTACCTGCAAGTCGCTCCGATGCCCAAGTCAGAAATGGTTTAATATTCATCAGATAAAATCACTCTTACCTTTTTCTT
>Ga0123342_1005873_pt1 | contig 17436 bp, 17 predicted proteins | sample Turbeawhitnodule_FD_89960 | JGI IMG/M metagenome (GOLD analysis project Ga0123342, IMG submission 89960) | Root nodule microbial communities of legume samples collected from Mexico - Turtle bean Mexico white nodule | ecosystem: Host-associated > Plants > Roots > Nodule | place: Mexico: Nepantla... | reverse complement strand
TTCTCTTTATCACTGCCCCGGGTTATCGGGACCTGAGGCCTTCCCACGGCGTCGCTCCCTCCATGGTCTTTCCTACCCATGGGTATCGGGGAACCACACTGTGATTGCCTTGCTTTAGTACTGCTCGATCTGGCGACGCCTTGCCTTGGCGACGCCTTCACCTAGGCAACGCCTTGTGTTGACTTTGACCCCTGGTGTTGACTTTGACCCTGACTTAGTCAACGCCCAAGTACGGGACGGTACACTCATCGTAACTCTTCTCTGGCCTCTAGCCTATCCTCGGTCGTTCGGGGGTAAAGGCCCACCAGAGCAACCGTGGGTTCCACCGACATCGGTTGGGCCTCTCGAGGAGAACCGTGTTTTCGAGAAGATTTACGTTTGGGAAAATGGTCGTTCCTCAGAAGCTCCACTTTGAGGCTCTCGGCATAGCATTCCCTTGCTTCCATTTGGTTGACATGGACCGTGAGGATGTCCCCTGACGGTGAAGGGAACTTCATCGCCAAGTGGGGTGTTGACACGATCGCCATCAGCCGATTGATGGACGGTCGTTCGAGGAGGATGTTGTAAGAGATATTTGCATCGATCACCAAGTACCGAATCTTGATGGTTTTGTAGATCTTCTCTTCGCCGAAGGTGGTGTAGAGCTCGATATAACCCTTGATACCCACCCTCTTGCCCGAGAAGCTGACCACATGGTCATCATACGGCACCATCTCGGCCTCAGGTATCCTCTTGGATTTGAAGGTTTTCCAGTAGAGGATGTCTACTGAACTTCCTTGATCCACCAACGTCTTCCTGATGGTGAATCTGTCAATATCGACTGATATCACCATAGGGTCGTCTTGTCGATAATCAATGCCTTTAAAGTCGTCATCTGTGAAGGTGATGGGTAGCATCCTCGATCGGAATGTCACTACATTCACCTGATTTAGTGCCCGAAGGTGTTTCTTCCGGGCGTTGTTCGTACCTCATCCGCCGGCAAACCCATCGGCTATTGTCTTAATAACCTCTCTGTTTCCCCTTCTTTCAGCCTCCCTCGGAGGATCATCTCTGCGTGGAGGGTCGTCCCTTCTTGACCGTCGCTCGTCTTGGCGGTCTCGGTCATCCCTTGTTCTTGGAGGTGAACGCCTTCTTTTAGTGGGCTCGTCCCTACGAAGGGAGTGCCTTGTGTCTCGGCTACCCCTGACGAACCGGCATAGGTGCCCAGCCTTGGTGAGCTCTTCGATTTTGTCTTTCAAAGCTTGGCATTCTTCGGTAGAATGCCCACTGCTCTGGTGATACTGACACTGCTTTCTTCGATCGGCATTATTCGGGTTGGCTGCCTTTCTAGAAGGAGGGATCAACTCGGCATTGAGTTCCTCATGCAGGATTCTTCCTCTTTCAACCGTCAGGGGGTATATTTTCAGAATCGGCTTCCCCGATTATCTTTACGTATATCGCTGCGTTGGCTTGACCACCCTGGCGATCCTTCTCGTCCTTGCCTTTCTCCCCACTGGCCTCAGCTCGGGCCTGATTGCGAAACTCCCTCAGCTCCTCCAACAGCATGAACTTAGCTGCTTTCTTCCTAAGTTCGTCAAGGTTAGCAGCCGACTGCATACAGAGGTTGTCGGCAAACGATCCCGGTCATAGGGTCGTTAGCATATGATGAATGGCAACATTCGGGCTAAGGTTTTGGATACTCATCGCCACCTTGCTAAACCTGTCAATGAAGGTTCTCAGCAATTCTCCCTTCTCCTGGAAAATGCCAACCAGGGCGATGGAGGTCAGGTGGTGCAGCCTTCTTGTAGCAAACTGGGTTTCGAACTTCGACACGAGTGTGGCGAAGCTATCAATGGAGTTGGGTGGGAGCTTGGTGAACCAACTGAGGGCTCCTCCCTTTAGGGATGTGGGAAACACTCGGCACATCACTCCATCGTCTGATGTGTATAGACTCATATGGGTGGTGTAGGCATACATATGCTCATCCGGGTCGGTGGTACCGTCATACCGGTCCCTGTTGAAGCCTTTCCACTTGTCTGGCAGTGGAGCTTCTAGGACAGCATTGGTGAAAGGGTGTCGGCGGGCCGAATCCAAGATGACAGTCGTCCTGGCCGACTTGTTGACACAGGATTCGCCATCCATCCCATGGGTGGGAACCTTGTCCTTGGTCTCCTCAACCGGTCTCGGGTTGGGAGGGGAAGTGTAGGACCTACCGACAACATTGGTCGATCCAGCAGATGATCCTCCCTCCACCAACTTCTCTTCATCTCCTCATTCTTCGCTCGGAGTACTTGCATCTTCTGCTCATTCTTCCTTATTTTTTTCTCTTCATCTCGGTCATCTCTCTCTGCAAAGACAATAACAACGCCATCTGGTCGGCTTCACTCATTATATCCATGCTTCGGGTTGATACCATCTACTTTCATTCTTCAATCGGTTTCTGTTAGCCCCACGGTGGGCGCCAATTGTTCCAACTAGGGAGATGGGACCTAGAGAACTATTAGAGGCCTCGTCTTCCTTCTTCCTATCGGACGGTTGACGTACACCTCAGCTTACTCTTTTAGTCTTTGTGCTACTATTTTGGGTTTCGGTTGCTCGGTCTTCTGGAGAATGTCAAATGGGGGTACCTGCAGAAGACATTCCGACGCTCAAGTCAGCAAGGGTGTTCGACACTCGGATATATACCGTGATTAATGATGTACCTGTTTCTTGAAATATGCGCTATTTATATTATTTTAATAGGCCTACCTTGTTAGGCCAGATTAGTGAGGTGGACCCTGCTTAGAGATGTATTACCTAATTCTTAATGATAATTTTAGCTTTGCTAACCTTAGTTGAATGTTAATGGACCGAGGATGTCGCTCATCCTACACGGACGTGTATCATTTATCACTATGGAATTCGCGTATTGACTCTTTGGCATACTAGTACGGAAATACTTACCATGCAAAAAGGAAAGTACAGGTTTTATGACCACGAGTATGTGAGACAATTCAATATTTTGATATTAGTTCGTACTTTTTATTTTTCTGCTTAGTAAACATTAGTAACTGAACACTTTTTCTTTCTTTATCATCTTTTACATAATAAAACTGGTTCCGTTGTAGGGGAAAACTGTCAAAGTTCCTACTTTTCTTGTTCCTGCTACACAAAAGGTGGGTGAAGGATTACTGTTTCTATTCAAGTTATGGGGGTGTCGCTTATTTCATAAGTGTCAATTACTAAAATTGTCAAATTTTCAGGTTTGGATGGACTTGTACACACTTGAGGTACCAGGTTCAGGTGGCAAGACTTGTTCAAAGATTTTTGAAGAAGCTGCCTGTGATCCTTCAGCAAGTCCTAGCTGCGCTGCATGTATGGGTGGCCCAAGAGACACGTATGGACGTTTGAATGAACCCCAGGTAAACTTGCACTTTCTTCAAATCAAACTTACCCTTCATAAAATATTGCTTAAAATGAAAATCTTAATTTGCAGCAAAAATAGTTGGATCTCTTGGAAACACCATGTGAACAAAATTATTATTGTTCAGAGCCAAATATAAAACCTAAAATGTAGTTGGGTCTGGGAATATTCCAGTTAACACACTGCCCTTCTCTGCTAAGTAAATTCTTTTGAAAAAGCTGGTTTATATTTTCTGGAGCAACAATAGATAATTGTACAGAAACTTCTTTTATATTTCAACTGTTATATTTTTCTTTTGATGTAACTGATGAAAGGACACTCAATGCAGGTCTGTGTGTCAACAACGAATCGAAATTTCCCTGGTCGGATGGGGCACATAGAAGGACAAATATATCTTACTTCTCCGTATACAGCAGCAGCATCTGCACTAACTGGTTTTGTGACTGATCCCAGGAAGTTCTTGTAGATAAGCTACCATGTGTAGCCAGCAGTTTCTACCTTACTGGAAAAAATAAATGATAGAACTGGAAGGATTTATGTGCTATAGCCAGAATCATGCATTGAAAATCAAATAGTTTGGTACAAATAGAGCATGTTAGTGCCGTTACAAATTGGCAGCAGCCACGGGACTTTTAAAAACTACACACTTGGAAAGTTGTAACATAGATTGCTATGGTTGATAATGTTCACAGAACAAGATATATATGCAAGGGTTTCTGTTCAAATTCATATGTTACATTACAACACAAGAATAATACAGTGCCTTAATCAATCACAAGGTGTTTTTTTCTTTTAGTTAATTTCTTCATGTTATCAAGCAAGAATTGTGAATGAGTTGAGGTATCTCAAACTTTTGATTTCCATATAAATGCTTACCCAAGCATGTTTATTTAGCACAAAATAGTTGACTTGGGTACTTGACGTCTATATCCCATGGAGACAAGTATATTCTCCAATGAGCGTATTGATGAAATGGAAAAATCATTTTGCAATAAGGCAGACGAATATTCCCATGTTGTTGTCGTTGGGATGGGTCCATCAGAGAAGGCTGCTGGTATTGTCCTCCATGGAGGCAGCGCGGCGGCGACGGTCCTTTTTTCCTTTAGGGTCGCCGCCGCAACCAATGTAGCACTCAAGACCGCAGATCTTACTAAAGCATGAGAACAACCCACCCCCACCCTTACGCCCGCCTCCGCTCCCGCCCCCGCCCCCGCCCCCACTCGGTGTACTGCCACCGTCCGTGTGCCTCCGGGAGTGGAGGCTTGTCTTTGTGCTCGACGTCGGATGGCTAGAGAGCTCGCCGCGATCAATCACTGGGGGCAGGTCCGACCGCCATCTCTCCAACTTCGACTGTAACCCCTCCATGCTCCCGTCCAAGTCCCACCCTTCCACCGTCATGTTCTCCCCCTCGTCAATCACTGGATTCCTCGCTATCGCTGCGGCCACCTCCGATGGGGACGGCCCCAGCTCCGACTCCGTCATCATCACCGGCCCCATGTTCCCCAAGTTGGACCTCCGTGGCGTCATGTACTCAAACCCACCGTTCACCTTCCCGAACGTATGCATCGGCGTTCCCCTGTTCGGATTGAACTTTGATACCGCCGGCGACGCCCGGTACTGCGCCGCCGCCACTGCGGGCGAGTTCCGAAACTGCGGCTTTGGAGATGCTATATATTGTGGATTCGACAAATTCTTAAACTGCGGCAACGGAGAACTCATGTACTGCGCTGCCGGAGAGTTCTTAAACTGTGGCGCCGGAGAATTCATAAACTGTTGCCCTGGAGAATTCTTAAACTGCTTGGCTGGAGAATTCATAAACTTTGGCGCTGGAGAATTCTTAAACTGCGGCACCGGAGAGCTCATATAATGTGGTTTAGGAGAATTCTTAAACTGTGGCACCGGAGAGCTCATATAATGTGGTTTAGGAGAATTCTTAAACTGCGGCACCGGAGAACTCATATAATGTGGTACCGGAGAATTCTTATACTGCTGTGCCGGAGAGTTGATATACTGCGGTTTGGGAGAATTCTTGTACTGGGGCACCGGAGAGTTCTTAAATTGCGGTGCCGGGGAGCTCATTTGCTGCGGCGCCGGAGAATTTCTAAACTGTTGTGCAGGCGAATTGATATAGTGAGGCGCCGGAGAGTTTGAAAAGTGGTGTTTGGGCGTGGCGCGAACTTCGTATATGACGTTGTTAACTGGAACGTGTTGTTCTTCTATTACGTCAGTGACGAAGTTGTTTTCGCTGATGCTATTGTCGGAATCGGAGTCAACATGTGAATGGGAGTCGTGGTCAGGGTGATGATTATGAAAATCTTCATAAGCGACGTTGTTGTGGTAGTGATGAAGTGGCGAAAGCTGCTCCACATGAAGAATATCATCATCATGAGGACTCGCTTTACCGCTCTTAATCTTCCAGGGCAAAACGGTGTCGCTGAGGACAGAGGTCGTTTCTTCGTTGACGCTACTCGCAACAGAGCTACTCTTGGACCTCGACTTCTTCTGCTTCTTCTTTCCTTTTTTCATGTTATCCTTTTTCATGCTATCCACGTTAACTTGGTATCCTGAAATGTTGGACTTCGCTCTGTTATGGTTAGCCACGGCTCGGTGCTGCCTCACCACGGCTTCCGCAGCAACCATGGAGCTCGTGTCGCTCTTCGCGCGGCGGAGCTCGGCCTTGGGAGTGCCAGAGGCGGCGGCAAGAACGTGGGGGCTGAGGTGGTTGTGGCTGTCGTAAGCATCCTTCTCTCCCATGAGGTGGCGATATCCCACAGCGGAGGCATTGTGAGTGTAGAGAGGCATGCTGTGCATGGAGCCGTCGAGGACGGTGAAGCCGATGTTGAGGATCCCCTGGGGCCGGCCAGAAGGGCGGCGAACCTGGACCGCGGCGAAACGCGTGCCAAGCGGGGTGCGGTTGCTGTGGAAGGGGCGGGAAGGCGGAGGAGCGAGGTTTCCGATGAGAACGCGGACGGTGCCGACGTGGATATCCTTGAACCAATGAAGCGCGTAGATCTCAATCATGATGGATGAGGTATCGGAGCAGAGAAATTCGTCGTCGACGCGGAAGACGAACTTGTCGTTCCACGTTGGGTGCGTGTGGCCCTGCGTGTCGACGCGCGTGGAGAGCTTCCGATCCGGGTGGACCCATGAAACCGCGTAGGTCCTCATGTTGCGGCTCACGGGAGCCAAGTCTTGGGCCGAAATGACGTTGAGTTCCAATAACTGGAAGGGTGGCATGATTTGAGACATTATCTTTATGCAATATTGATTAGATAACAAATTAGGAGGAATCGCTGACAGTGATGCAACGTAGGAAGGGGGTTACACGTTGAATTGCATGGTGGTGTATTATTTGATTTTGTAGGTTCTGAGGTATTTTTCGTAGAGTTTCTCGGTGGTATTTGATCGTTTAAGGGTTTTGATCCAGGAGCGGGTGAAGATGGAGGTGATACGGCGGTGGGTGCGAGGAGGGGTGCCGCTCGCCGTCGTCCGAGGGGGGGACGACGAGGGAGGGCGTGGCATGAATTGGGGGTGGGAAATGGAGAGTGAGGGACCCAGCAGCGCACCGAATGAGAGAAGCCATTCATTTCTTTTGAACCCTTCTTCTCACCGCTGTTTTCGCTGCCTTCCTTAACCACCTTAAACCACCAAAACCCCATCCTTCCTTTTTTTAGGCTAAATGGGTAATTAACCATCTTTATTTTTCATCCCAACCACTCCTCCTTCCTTCTCACATCACATAACATCTCAGCACCAAACCAAACTACCTTCAAAATAGTTCCTTCTTTTTAATACCCGTAACATATTATATTATTAATCACTATTCCTATATATATAATTACTTCAATCATTTAATCTAATATCTATTTTTCATCAACAAAATTCATTTCATGTTAATCATATTTTCCAATACATTCTTTCAAACAGATTCCATACCCTTCGCATTCATTTTTGTCGGTGTTTCATCAAATCTTGTGCACACATATATAATATCAATATAAGTACTTTCATGTGACAACACACTTTCTTCCTACACTTCTTCAACAGAATCACGTTTTGATCTTGCTTCTATATTGGGTCGTCTTTTTTACCTTCTTTGCATGCTCCACTTTAGTTTCCTTTAATTATATTTTCCCCCTTCAATCTTAATTAATAAATGATTTTTGGTCCTGCCCAAAATTGTCAAACAGACAATAAGAAAGTATTGCTTAGTCTGTATAAAAGAAACAAAATTAGACTTTTATTACATTTTTGTTTTTATACATTTGTTCAATTTGATCAATTAAAAAATTGAGGACTAAACGCGATCTATTAATATATGAGAACTGAAAATTCAATTATTGTGGTGATCTTCCTCCTCGTGGTCTAATGAAAGGTGGACTTGGGATCTGGATTTTTGTAGCAGGCTAAAGATATTTTAAAAGCTTGGACCAGAATTAATGCTGATAAACTAGAAACAAACACTTTTCCATTTCTCAATAACTCAATATTGACCTTGCTTTTTAGGCTCTGCTTTATCAACTTTAACATCCCTGAGACTAGTAGCAAATTACAGATATTGGCATATCTTGTTGATAGCACCATGGAGAGTTCCAAGTCAGTGATGGAGGATGACTTTGAATCAACAACCTTGCATTCAGCTCCATCATTTGCAATATACAACAACCCTCATGGAGATGATGGCATCAACCCAGAAGAAATTTTGAAACAAACTCTTTTGATTGGACAGAGTTTGGAAGTCACAGGCAGCGGTGGTGAGTTCAATTTTGGGAACAACAAGATGGATTTGGCTGAGGAAGGTGAGAATGACAATGATTGGTCCAATGGGATTCAGAATTTGAGTATTGAAGAGAAAGATGTTGAACCAGCTAGTCCTCCCATGTATCTGGCAATGGGGCTTGGGGTTGATGCTGATATAGGATCTGAGAAACTTATGGGTGGTGATATATTTAATCCCAACTTGCAAGAAAGTGAGGATCTTGAAGGGTATTACAAGAGGATGATTGATGAGTATCCCTGCCACCCGTTGCTTCTCAAAAAGTATGCGCAGCTTTTACAAGTGAGTTGTCAATCATGAATGAAACTGATTGTAAATTAGTTTCTGCATTCTTCAATTCAAACATACATTAATTTTGAAATTTTGATTCTGACATGAAATAATAGACTGATATGGGCATAGACATTGAACCTTTCGTGTTTGTAGTAAATCCTATGAGGCATGCTTATTAGGAAAACTCGTTTTAAAATAAAATTGTAGGAGTTAATTAGGTTTGTAGGAGACATGCATGGATGACAAATGAAGGTATATTGTTTAATAATCATCATCTTTTACTTTATTTGAGACTAGCATTTATAGTTCTTATCAAAAGCTTGACATCTAACTTTTTACATCTAATGATGATAGTCTAATGGAGACCTTCAAGGGGCTGAGGAATACTTTCTTCGCGCTACCATGGCAGATCCTAATGACGGTGAAACCTTGACGCAGTATGCGAAGCTGGCGTGGGAGAACCATCATGACAAGGATAGAGCATTAGTCTATTTTGAACGTGCAGTTCAAGCTGCACCTCAAGACAGGTAGATTACCGCAGCCAAAATATCCATCTCTTCAACCTTACTGTAGCTTGCCGAAACTGAAAGCTTCTATTTAGACATGCAAATTGTTCAGCTATCCATGACTAAACAGATAACATATCTGTAAACATGTTATATATCCTTTTCAGCCATGTTCTTGCAGCATATGCTGGTTTTCTCTGGAAAATCGAAGATGTTGAGGATGAAGATGGAAAACATGAAATTCGGGTGCTTTTCTCTTTTCTTTTCTTAGGGGTCATTTTGTCTTCCGAATCACACATTCATTATTTAATACTCACGGTTTGTATCTAAGCGCAGAGTGACATGGAAAACCAAAAGACCGAACCTGTGACGCCCTCCAAAGAAACAAGTGATCCAATCAGCCAACTCTCAGTTCTTTCAAGTAGATGGGAGATTGATGCAACACATATTACAACAGCTAATTGGGGTGAAGAAAGTAATTTTGAAGATTATTTTAAGAAGATGATTGAAGAAAATCCAAATAATCCTCTGTTTCTGAAAAAGTATGCTCAGTTTCTGTTGCAGGTGAGGTTTTTCATTTTATTTTAATGTTCAGAGTCAAACAAATCTTTTACGAACTATGTTAGGCATATGATTAAACACCAACAGATGCTTCTTTGTCTAAATGTTTTTCAGTGTAGCAACACACGTACGCTTCTTAGGCTGTCTTAATATTTTGTGACTTTAAACAACAACCAGCCTCTTACAAATTGAGGCACAAACTATGATTTGTTAGATGAGCCTCTCCATTTAAAGTGAAATTTTTAACAAGCACGGGGCTTTGCACTATAGCCCCTTCATATATGTCACAACTACCATAATAGAATTATGCATGTTTGATCAACTGTTCATCATTACTGCTCAAGGGTATATATTCACTTGAGTGTAAACTTTTTATCACTTACTTTATGATTAGAGAAGTCTGAGTCTTGAAAAATTGCGTTCAAGCACCCTCTTCTCCACTTTAAATGTACAGTCCAAGAGAGATCATCAAGCAGCAGAGGATTACTACTCACGTGCAATAGTAGCTGATCCCAGTGACGGTGAAATGATATCAGAATATGCCAAACTAGTATGGGAACTTCATCATGATCAGGAAAAAGCTTCGTTTTTATTTGAGCAAGCAGTTCAGGCTACTCCTGGGGATAGGTTAGTTTTTGAGACACATCTTATATAAAATGTTATACTTCTAAACATGTTTATAATTCTGAAAAATAGGAGAGAAAAATTCATGGTGGCCAGGCTCTTCTTGATCCTACATTGTTGAATCATCTATAACTACTGTGCAAGGCAGTATACATGTGTCCTTAATTCTGGACAAAAGAAGAAATCTTTACATAAATAACTAAGAATTGTATACAACTTTTCTTCTTTCAGCAATGTTCTGGCAGCATATACGTGCTTTCTCTGGGAAACAGATGATGGGGAAAGCTGAAATTTAAAGGCAGATAAGTGCTAGTGGTTGCTAGTGAATAAAGAAACCGCACACAATCAACACTTCTAAGCAGCAAGCTTAGCTCCTCCACAATAAAGAAAACCATTATCTTTACTAACTGCATTTCTTTGGCCTTTATTTTTCTAGATGACATGTATCGAATTTGGCAGGAGAACAATAATAACTTAGGAAATTATTTGATTATGTTAAAAAAGCTCAACTAGTTAGAGAATTTTTTTTCACTAATTAGTGTTGCAGTTATTGAGAGTATTATGATTATGTTAAAAAAGCTCAACTAGTTAGAGAATTTTTTTTCACTAATTAGTGTTGCAGTTATTGAGAGTATACCCTGTTTAATTGATGGACCTTATTCTAATTTATTATACCACTACGCCCATCCTTGTTACGCCAAAGAGCACAAAATTTTCTCATGGAGTCATATGAATGATCCCATAACAAATACCTACATTTTTTTTTTGTGTGTGAAGATGGAATGATGCTAATAAAATAATGACACAGACAACATAATAATATCATTTTTGTTTTAATTGTGTTCCAATAAAATGTAATGGAAACTGTTGTTTGAAACGCCCAAGCGCACGCACAATAATTTCATTTGTGTTTAAGAATTCATTAGCAATATACAGTTTACTGGATTTGTAAGAAGTTTCTAAAGGAATAATTTTAATGAAAGCGCGTACATTTTGATATTAAAAAAAAAAACAATTTACTGTTTCTTATATTTCCTCAAAGAAAGTATGTAACAGTTCGTACTCTAAATGACTCTGACTCTAATTAAATAATAAGGACCTGAAATCAATATAAATGTATAAGTTTCACAAAAGGAAGTAATCAAACTCGGAAGTGATGAGTAAAATAAATATATTTCAATGGCGATGAAAACAAAACGGCTCTTACATTAAAAAGAAATAAATAAATAATCATATTCCACGAACATAATTTAGGGCATAAAAAATATCAATATTTGGTTCTTAACATCTATTGAAAGTAACTATTTAATGCTGAAATCTCAAAAATTGATTCTCTTGGTAAAAAATTATGGTGACTCTTGAACCTTGAACCTCAATATCCCCTCTCTTGACGGGTAGTGGGTCTGTAGAAAGTGTTTCCTCTGGGTTTGTTGTACTCCCTTTCACCTCCATCTTGTCCACTTCCCCTGCCATAGTTCCTTGGACCAAAACGCCCTCTTGGTGCCTCTGATTGATAGCTACTCCTAGCTCTGCCCCTCCCTGTTGATGATCAAGTCAGAACAACAATAAAGCTGCTAAAGATAAAACTTCATAGAAAATAATCATAAGCTACAAATTTTCAGATTCATAAAAACAACTTTTTCACTAAAGAATAGTTATTTACTAAGTTTCAGATGATGTCCCAATAGGTTTTTTCACAAATTAGGTGCAATTACAGTCACGATAATTACCGAAAAGGGTAAAATTTTAAAAAGTTATCAAATTAGAAAAGTTATGTCAAGATGACACGACTTTTCAGCTGAAATCTGATTAGACTGAAATTGTCAGCACGACTTCAATTTAAATACACCAATTCATGTCATCTTGGCACATCTTGGCACGAGTTTAGTAAGAAAAACTGTCCCAAATATCTAGTTTACTTTATAAACAACTTATTTCTCATAAAAACAGCTAAAAAGTGAAGAAAAGCTTCCCAAACATGCTCTAATATATTCGTAATTTCTCTGAACTTTCATTCTAACCATTATATATATCTTAAGTCGAGGATATTCATGAACAAAGAAATTTTGAAGAAAAAACACAATAAAGTAGACATACTTCCTCCTCGGGAAGGGATGTTACTGTTTGGTCTCCGCTCCTCAATGTATACTTGTCTTCCTGCTACTTCAACAGATCCTGCCTGTAAACATACATTACAAACATGAGTCTACAGCTTGTGAAATTGGAAAAACGTGGCTTAAAAGGTGAAAACCTGGAAATATACCAAAGATCAGAAACAGTTTAGTCTGCTAGATCAAAAATGCAGATCGAAAACTTGTGCAATGATTGTGAGCAACTAGTATGTTAACATTATTTTTTGCTAAAAAAAGGGTGATATTAAAACATAATATTAATTCCAAAGCAGTGGATAACATAAATTAATCATATAAAACGGAATCCAAACCTTGACCGCATTATGAACCCCACTCATATCTTCAAATTCAACAAATGCATAGCAAACTCCGACATCCTGGAGATAACTGGAAAAATTAGCTCTGTAGTGGGATACAATTAATTAATGAAGTAAAATAGTTATATAAAGCATAGTAATCATTCCCAAATAGCAGTGCAAAGCCCCGTAACTGCTGTTTTGAAGTTAGACATTACTTAAATTACAATACAAATACCTAACATTAAAGACATTCGTGGCAATAACAATTAAATCGGAGAGTTTAGAAGAACAAGAGAGCACAGAACACTGAATAAAAGACCTATTATATTACAGACTGAGAGTGGAGAGAGAACAAAGGATGAAGCAGAGCAATATTGTATGAGTGAGGGATTGGCCAGAACAGCCGCAGGCTTGCTAGTGAACGCCCAAAGAAAGCTGTCATGTCATGTCAGAGATCTCACCACAGAAAGATGGATCCCTATCAGAGAGAATGGTTGGGGTTTCTCTGAGTGGGCAAGGCATGCCAGTGAGGGAGGAGTTTATGATCGGATCAAATATAAATGGGACGAATCCCAAGATTTTCCCCATAAAACAGCACAAAATGACACCATTTCAGTGCCAGAACAGGAGCTTTCATGTGCAAACATAAATGAAATGGCTATAACTGCATGTCGTCAAAACACACAAAATCACTCTAATACAAAAAACTGCTCTGCTGCTAGAATCCAAATTGCAAAGGTGCTATAGCAGCACCATCACATGTGGTTTGACTACAATGATTTCAAGATGTAAAAACCTACCTTGCGACTTCTTATGACTACACCTTCAGGTCGAATCCTGCCAAAATTCTTCAATTCCTCTTCAATTTCAGACGCAGAGATGGTAGGGGACAAGTTTCTCACATAAACAGATTTGATTTCATCTGAAGGCATTTTCAATCAAATAAAATGTTAATAATAATGAGTAGTTAAAAATAAAACCTACAGACAAGCATGCCATGATTCTTTTAAGCAAATTAGTTTAGCTTATTGGTGGAAAGATGTAACGAGCCATCATAAAATGGGCATCAAAACCAAAGAGTAACTATATAAAAAAATAAATTAAAAAATTGAATGAATTAGTCTCAAGAAGTACACACAGTAACCTTCATCTTCAGCTGTGGGAATGTCCTCCACTACGTCAGTTTCAGACCTTTCAAATGCTTTAATCAATGTAGGTGTTTGTTGGCTATTAGTTGGTGTAGCATGCTCCTTGTCCAAAGAAGACACATTCTTCAGAGATGACTGAGAAGCTACAGATGGTGTAACTTGTCCTTTAGCAACCTGTAACTTCCCACAGTTTCATAACATAGTCAGTTCCGAAGTCATAATTGAATCTCAAAAGAAAAACATTGTGCAGAAAGTAATCCATTCGTTAGTTCAAACATACAATGGAAGCATAAGTATGTTTTGGGGGCTCCTCAGGAGGTTCTTCAGCAGAAGAAGGTGCATGTTCTTGCATATCATTCACAGAAGGTTTAAGAAAAGCATGTGACTCTTCGGCAATAACATCTTCCTGAACATGTTCAGAATCATAGACTCGTGCTATTTGTTGCTGTGAATATCCATAAGTATTGACTGCGCCATTTTCTTTGACCTCATTTGTAGCAACAAAGTCTCTTGCCTGTATATCTCCACCCAACAGGTAGTTGGAAACTGTAAAAGTAAAACTCAGAGATCTCAATTACTAGAAAAAACTACAGTTTGAAGAATTGAGTATACTCCAAAAACAGCCACAATGGCTATAAAACAAAAAAAAAATAAAACAAAAAAATCATGTCTAAAAGTTTTTCAAGCTTTAATGCTTTAATAAGAACATTTACCAACAATAAATGCAGTTTGCAATTAATCTTCCCTTCCCGTTTTACCTTATTAAATAAAATCACCACCAATCACTTGTTATGGCTAAATTCATAAGGATATATGGTTCAGATTAATAAAGCTAGAAACTCTTCGATAGAAATCTGTAGTTGCCATTTAGATTAAGTCCCTATTTGTGTAAAAGAAAACAAAAAACAAAATAATCAAACTTTCTTCCATAAGTTAAATCAAAATATGCAAGTCAATTTTCAGAGAAGTTAAACGAGAGCTTTTCATTAAAGAGCATAAGTTGATTTTAACTTATGAGAAAAGTTTATTTTATTTGACTTTCTCATTTTCTTCTCTGGAAATATTTATGGACAAGCTTAACCAAATAGAACCCAACAGCTAAATTAAAATTTGATAACAGCAAGAATACAGTTGTGAATGTGATAATGCCTGGTGACAATGGATGATGTAGAGAATAGACAAAATACAACATTTGACTATAAATAAAACAATAAACACAGACCATTAATAATAAGCTACATACTTATCAGTAGCACCAGATGCAACGCACAAGATGATAATAGCTTAGGAATCCAAATAAGGGAATAAAGTTCATTAAGTTATATTTTCTGACTTAACATATTAAGAACTACCAGATCCTCCCTCTGCGACAAGCAATATATAATGAAAATTTGAATACCAGTCTAAGTCGGGTTTTGAACAAAATCAGATAAAAAAATTCACACAAAAGAACAGGGAGCATCCATGACATGATGACAGTAGAAAGTCATAGAGACCTAATTTATAAATAAATGTAGCAGTAGAAATAAAATTTCATTTTTCATTTATCTTCAAATGATAATAATTAATAAGTGAAGCAATAATTATAAGATTCAATAAAAATTCAAAACATCCCAAAGGCTGAAGAAGAACATACCTGGTTTAGTAATTGTGCTAGGAGCATTCAATTTTGAGTCAAAATTGCTCTGAGCCAAAAATACAGGTTGGAGATTGTGAACTGGCTCCTCGTCAACAAAGTGAAAAATATCATTGAGCACAAAGAAACCCTTTTCTTGGGGTGCAAGGAAGAATAACTGCATAAATTTCCTCCTCACATTGTAGTCCTTAAGTTGCGCAGAACCAAAAACCGATATAAGAACGCCACCACTCCAAGATTCCAGACATTGTACTGTCTTGATTCCAATTCCAGTAAAACTGATTGACATAACAAGTGCGTGGATTTGCTGCCCAGAGAGAAATTTCTTTAATTCTGGGGGAAATAAGAGTTTCACTATAATAATTGGACAAATACAGAACACTTCTACCAATAAATAAATTGACTAATACACTAAAACCATTCAAAAACAGCGGTCAGAACCTCTTATCCAAATATTATATATCACACAAGACAAAGCCAGAACAAGAAGATAGAAAGGCTGAAAATGTCTAAACAAACATATTCCCAAAAATCAAATTTCCAATAGAGCAATTATATTCCAAACCACAATATGAAGGCCCAAAAATACAAGTCTATAATAAAATAAAAAAATATCCTTAAAAAAGAAAAAAAAAACGAACCAGCATTGCAGTGGCAGTGTCCCTGGCGTTGCCATCGATGCGTATCATGGTGCTGACGTCAGAGTAGAATTGATACACCAACTCGGGCTTGGTCTCAAGAACATGGTAGTACTGCCCCACAAAGTAAGTACCCACCTGAACAAAACAAAATGGTCGCTTTTAAGGTTAATTATAATGGTGGAGAAAAAGGGTATGTGGGAAAAAAGAAATTACACGTGAACCTGAGTGGCGGAGAGGGGAAATGGAAAGGGTGTGGCCATTGTAGAAAACCCTAAAAAGGAGGCGTCTTGCCCCCTCCCGAATCAAAACCTCACCTCAACTCAACTCAGATCCCCCTTGAGATCTGCACCACAGCAAGAGGGTGAGATTTTAGAGGAGAGAGAGGAAAAAAAAGGGATTTTTTTTTGTATAGTTAATGTTGTTTGTGATGTGGTATGTTGGGGTTTAGTTTTGTTTTGTCTGGGGCTGTGTTGTTGATGATATCATATCGCTGGATGATGGAGGAAGAAGCATGCTGCACCTTTTCCCCTTTTCTTGAGCCTTTCCTCACTTCACTATCTCACTCTTTTGGCTTAATTATATTTTTATTTTTTTTGCATTAATTCCCAATATGAGATATTTTGGTGTTTTAGGTTTTAGTGCCTTAAATTAGGCTTTTACCTTTTAAAAATTAATGAAATTTGGTCACCTCTTAAAGTTTTGTCTATTTTTTCATCTAGAAAAATATAGATCACATTTTCAGATATGACAATAATATTAAGCACAAAATTCATTAAAATTATGATTCTTATAGAGCACTTGAATTTCTTATCATAACATCTCTTAACGTCGAATTATTGTTTTATATATTTTTCATGTAGGAGTAAATACCTAATTTGAAGAGAAAGCAATCAATTAAAAAAAGGGAAAAAAAATTCAGAAGAAAGGAGAACTCAAGAGATTCAAATCAAGCCAAATTCTATTGAGTGAAAAAAAGAATCATCTCGAAATAGTTGAGAGAAAGGTTATGAATTTTTCAACATATAAATAGTTGAAACATAATTGGGTGAGAGTTTTGTTTTTATGAAAGAATGAGATACTTTTGAAGGAAAAAGAACAACAGAAAGGTAGAAGAAGAAGGTCTTTGATCACCTGGTAAGAAGATTTAAGATTAACTCCTTTGCTTCAAAAGTTCATTCATGTGTAATAGAGATGACTTTCATGGATGACTAAATCTCTTTTGTATTGGGTGACTAAATCTCTTTTTTATTGGGATTGAAGGTAACATTTTTAACTTTTATATATATATATATATATATATATATATATATATATATATATATATATCAATAATATAAACAAAAATAAAAAATAATTAATATGATGTTAAACTTTAAAAATAAATAAATTGAAAAATAAAGACTTCTTAAAATTTTCTACCGTAAAAGAAGGGATAGAGTAAGAAGCATTATCTATAG
>Ga0123342_1005872_pt1 | contig 17438 bp, 9 predicted proteins | sample Turbeawhitnodule_FD_89960 | JGI IMG/M metagenome (GOLD analysis project Ga0123342, IMG submission 89960) | Root nodule microbial communities of legume samples collected from Mexico - Turtle bean Mexico white nodule | ecosystem: Host-associated > Plants > Roots > Nodule | place: Mexico: Nepantla... | reverse complement strand
TGTCACTTTCTTGCATGTATGCATTGTTCACCATTTCGGCTAATGACCCAAAGTCATCATCACGCCTAATGTTATCAAAACTGGTAGATGCAATGTTTAAGTTAACCTCATTTGTCCTTACTTGTCCATGATAAATCCACACCCAGTAGTTCGGTTGAAAGCCATGTTGAAGGAGATGACTCCTGACATGAGAAGGTTTGAGAATTTTCTCACAACAACATTTCACACACGGACACCTTACCCCTCCATCTAGTATGTATCAAACTTGATTCATTGCCTTAGAAACAAAATGATGAACGCCATCTATGAAGGGTTGTTTCAATCTTCTTGAAGAATCAAGCATTTCATACATCCAATCTCGGACCATTGTTCTGCATGCTCATCAGGAAGTATCAACACCTAATCCTATACTTTTACCTTACACACGATCTAATACATGAATCATGCGGATATCAGTGTCCAATGTACTGCATATGTCACATATGAACTTTATTGTTTAAACTTAGTATGTTAAATATTTAATTTATACTAATTCATGTAACTAATTATCGTGTTAGTAAAAGAATCTTCTTTTTGTAAATCCTAGACGAATAGGATTCAATAATGTTCAAGCTAAATATAGTACAATAATTCATACATCCTCATTCATGCATTGTAATTTCATTTAACGCATACATATAAACATCGTAATTCATAAATCATAATTTCATTTAATGTGAATGTATATTTATACTTTTTGCATCCCCTATTTCATTTAAACACCCCCACGTTACTAAATAAACTTTATTCTTTGCATCATCAATAATTTTTTTAAACACTACAAAAATGAAAAACTTCAAAATATAATCAATTATTAAAACATAATTAGTGGGAAAAGAATATCACATAACATCAAATATTCTACGAAAGGAACTAATCTACATTTTCGTGTTATAATTGAATTCTTTTCTATGTAAATTACAAAGTTCACATGAAATTGGTGCAGTTGCCATATATATTTATGAAGTCTATTATCAATTTACATTCACACATATTCATGGCTTATAACAAAGTGCAAAAAATTTGCAGTATTAATTATAACAAGTTGTAAATATGCTTATCAAAATATATATAATTAATTCTCGTTTAACAAGTTTAGGATGTAATATCAATTTTACTAAAGATAACGCTAGTAAAAAGGAAAGAATTAATTCTAGTCAATTAATTTGTTTTGATGCATGAGATTGGGTCACACTCATCCTATCATAAGTCATTAGTGGGAAAATACCAGCAACATTACATTCACATACCAACAACATATACCAGCAACCAACATAGCAGCTCAATAATCCAAAAAAAATAATCAAAAAAATTCTGAACCTTTAAACATTTATACATTTATCTCCGACAGCAACAATGGAGCGACGCGGAGGAGGCAGTTACGCGGAGGAGGCGGTGACGTGGAGGAGACGGTAACGCAGAGGATCTCCTGGAGCAGTGACGCGGCCGGCAGAGCTGAAGAAGAGTGAAATTTTAGGTTTTCAAATTGGAGAAAAGTGTTGTGAGTGTTAGGAAAGCGGGGATACCAAAAATTTTGTAATTAATACGTTCCAGTGTGCGTTGGCCACATCCGATGCATACTTTAAAATATTTAATTTTAATTATATTTAAAATTGAATTCAAAATTGAAAAAATAAATTAAAACTTTAAAAAATTTAATTCAATTTAAAAAAACTATATAATTTTAATTTATATAACAAAAAAATTAATTTAATGTATAAAAAAATTTAATTTCATTATACAACAAAAACTTTTTTTAATTTATAAAAAAAAATTAATTTAATTTATACAATAAAAATTAATTTAATTTATACAAAAATATTTAATTTAATATATACAATAAAAATTTACTTTAATTTATACAAAATAATTTAGTTTAATTTTTACAAAATAATTTAATTTAATTTTTACAATAAAAAATAGTATAATTTATACAAAAGAAAACTAATTTATACAACATCAAATTAATTTAATTTATACAAAAACTAAATTAAGTATAATTTGTATGTGACATAACATCTACTACCACAAATATCAATGAACCCTATTATCGAAATTGCTCATGATACCCTCATCATCCCTTCTAACTTATAATCCAAAATCTAATAATCAACTATATTTCATGATTCTAAGTTAATTCTATATACTATCACGAATATCAATGACTCATATTTGTCAAATTGCTCATGATACTCTCTTTCAACCTTTACAATGCACTTCTTAGTTCAACTCTTACCTTGACAATGGATTAGGGTGATTAACTTATAATCCAAAATCTAATCATGAACACTATTCCATGATTTTAAGTTCATTCTATATCGAACCCAATCGAAATTTACTTATTTATGTTACATTTATTAAGAACTAAGTCTACTAAAATTACTATGTCAAAGACCTATTATTTAGTACATTGGAAAACTATATTAACACACTTATAAGGAATATTGCATATGTGTCATCTCGTCACTTAAAACTTACAACATTATTATGTGCTTCAGTTGGAAAACATCAATTTCTTTTCGAGATCATACTCAGTAACTATAACAATGACATTTATAGAGCATGTAGTCAACTTTGGAACACTTTAGATATTGTAGCAATCTAACAATTAAGAATAAGTTACTTACTCACGCACTTAGTCTTATAATGGACATCAAAGCAAAATCCTTAGTTCATTCATCCATTGCACAGATATAACATTTAAATTTATTTAAGTTACTAATCAAAAGTTTTATCTAACTTTTTTTTTCTTAAGCCAAATAAAACAATTTTAGATAAAATTGACTCTCTATTTTTAAATACATCCATTACATTTTGCATTAATTAATTACTTCATCTTGAATTTATATTCCTAAATTTATGTCTATTTTATATAATATTTACAAAATTTAAATACGTAATTTTTTTTACTATTTTTTACTCAATTATTATTTTTCTACTTGTTTTTAAATCTTTATAAACTTTTTAAGATAACTTCTTTTAAATAATTTCAAAATTAAACACTTCATAAATTTAATAAATTTAATTTAACTAATTTATATCATAATTTCAAAAATAAAATATTTATGACAATATATAAATCAAATAAATTTAAAATAAATAATCTTTAAAATAATAAAATATTTATATAACATTTAAATAATTTAAATACGTCTTTTCTTTTACTCAATTACTATTTTTCTATATTTTTTAAATTCTCCTTAAAATTTTTAAGATAATTTCTTTAAATAATTTTAAAAACAAACACTTAATTAATTTAATAATTTTAATTTAACTAACTTATATTAAAAAATTTAAAATTAAATAATTTATTATAATATTATAAAAATAAATTTAAAATAAATACAATTAAGAATTAAATATTAAAATATTTCTTATAATGTTATACATTAAATAAATTTAAAATAAATAAATTTTAAAAACCTAAAATATAAACATGTGTGTGTCGCGCCTGACACAAGCCGACACATACTTTAAATTATGTGTGGGTCGCGCCTGACGCAAAATGGATTTTTTTTTAAATTAAATCTATAGATGCGTCTGTTTTGCGTCGGATTGTCCTCAAAATTAATTTTGCGTGGATTTTGCGTCCGTTTAGCCGACGATATTCGCGTCCACAATTGGCCCACGCAAATATTTGACAGCTAAATCCTCATTTTCTTGCAGTGAATAGAAGTCCAAAGTCAAGTGCCTGCATGCGAGAAAAAATTGTGAGAAAGACTATTTAACAAGTCTTTCTCACAAATTAACACGGAAGAAAATGTATTTTTGGTTAGAGATTTCTCATAACAAGTTATATGGGAATGTGATAGCAATAAAATTCTAGTTCCAAATGGCTTTAATTTTAACTTTTTAAAACACTATGGGACCTTATTAAAAATGATTTGTTGATGGTCATACGTAGGTTCCATAAAATGGGGAGATGGCAAAAAAGGTGTAATGCTTCTTTCACCACTCTCATAACCAAAGTAGCAAATCCACAAAGGTTAAAAGAATATGCTTATATCTTTTGTGGAAAAATTTTCCTAAAGTACTATCAAAATGGCAGAAGTTATGCGCAAAATAGATAAAAAAAACAATATGCATTTATATAGGGTAGGGGAATCCTAGACAACATAGTGGTGGCAAATGAAGTAATAGATGAAGTAAGGATGAGGAAAGGAAAATGCATTATTGTCAAAGTTGATTTTGAAAAAACCTATGATTCAGTGAATTGGGAATTCCTCCTCTATATACTCCACATAATGGATTTTAGTGCCAAATGGATAAAATTGATTAGGGGCTACTTAGAATCATCGTTTATATTTATCCTTGTAAATGGAAGTCCAACCTAACAATGTGTACCAACTAAAGGTTTAAGATAGGGTGATCCTCTTGCACCTTTTCTCTTTATTTTAGTGGTTGAGGGGCTACCAGATGTAATTAGGGAGGTTGAGAAAAAAGGTCTATATGAAGGCATTAGGGTGGGACGAAATCAAGTCAATGTTAGTATGTTGTAATTTACAAATGATACCATTTTATTCTGTAAGACAAATGTCAAAAATATTATAGCTATCAAATGTGCACTGAGATGCTTTGATTAGTGTCTGACCTTAAGGTCAACTTCAATAAGAGTAAAATAGAAGGTATAGGTATCGACTATAGGGTTGTGGATAGGTTTTCTGAGATACTAAATTGTAGCACTATGGAAGTACTTTTTAAATATTTAGGGGTACCGGTGGGGGCTAACTATATATCACAGTCCTATTGGAAAGATATGGTTAACAAGGTCAAAAAGAGGCTTGCTCTATGTAAAGGAAAACATATTTCCTTTGTTGGAAAAGTCTCACTCATTAAGTTTGTAATTTCAACTATATTTCTCTATTATTTGTCCTCATTTAAAATATCAGTTGACGTGAACAAAGAGATTAGGAGGATAGAAAGGGATTTCTTATGGGGTTGGGGATATGAAACGGGAAAAATTGCTTGGGTAAAATGGGATAATATGGGCAAACCAAAATCTGAGGGTGGCTTAGAAATAAAGGACCTAAAATTGTTTAACATGACTTTATTTGGAAAAAGGAAGTGGAAACTAGGGAGAGGAACAAGATTTATGGAAACAAATTCTGAATCCAAATATGGCTATTGGAAAGGGCTTGATGAACCACATATTTCAAGTCAAGACTCGTGATGGTGGAGAGATATTAGGAAGATTTGTGGGGGAGACTCAAATAACTGGTTTGATAAGAATAGAGGTTGGAAAATTAGAAATGGGAATAAAACAAGGTTTTTTAGATAGATTGGTGGTTAGACGATGGCTCACTAAAAGATAGACCCCCTAGAGTATACTCAAACTCGGTAAGTAAAGATGGGACAATAGAAAAATTTTGGAACTCAATGTGATAACCATTGGCAATGGAAGGTGTACTGGTAAGGGTTGTACGACCAATGTCATATCTCGGTCCCATCACTGGGCTGACCGACTTGAGAGCCATGCTCATTGGGCCGACCGATGGCTCGAGTCCAATTACACTCAAGCAAGGTCAGCGAAGTTAACCCATGATTAGGAGCCAAGTAATGTAACCCTAATCGCGGTCCAATTTACTAATCTAGCCCAATAAGGAAAGTTCACTAAGGTAATATAAATAGCACACATTTCAAGAATAAGGGATGTCATTATCTATAGTAATCTAACAACCGAGTGTCAAACCCTTTTGTTGACTTGAGCGTCAGAGTGTCTTCTGCAGGTACCCCCCAAATCGAGAATCACTAGAAGACTGAGAGTCGAGGATAGGAAGGAAAGGTGAGGAACGAGCAGGGAAGGAAGTTGAAAAGCAATATGACCGACCGACAGGGAGGAAGAAGGCAAATCCTCTCTCTAGGCCCCAACCTCGTTTGAGAACATAAGGTATTCTAGACTAGAGAGTGGTTTGAATGGGAGCATGAGATGGTGTAATTATTCATGAATTAACTAGAGAGAGTAATAATGAATAATCAAGGGAATGACAAGTGGTTTTTGGAAGGACAACAATTCTAAAACTTATACAACTAAATTTGCTTATTCAAAGCTACTTTCACAAAGCTCACTTGATTAAGAGTTCTCTTTTGTAGATTTCTGAAAATAAAAAGCTTTACCCTCTACCCCATTTTTTACATGGCATGTAATCATTAATTACTACTTGTGATAAATTATGATCTAGGGGCATTAAGATAGGTGAAGGGCTCTATTTCTTATGTAAGACGCATTTGGAGAACCTAAGTCATTTTTTTTAATTGTAAGGTGGATGCCACCGTATGGCAACTATGTGATAAGTGGGTAGGTAGGTCTTTTGCGCATCACAATAGGCCAAACCAACACTTTAATCAGTTTGGTACCAATGTCTTGAGGAAAAAATGAAACAAAATTTGGAGATGCATGTGGATTGTTGTAATATGGGGAATATGAGTTGCAGAAACAATGTGATTTTCAGAGGTCCAAGTGTGGATGCGAAGGAAATCTTTAAAGTGGCACAAATACCCAAATACATCTTTCTCATATCCTGGTGTCTTAGTCCTATAAAATGTTTGAAAGTTGATAAGTAATTCCTTGTTGCATTCATTGGGTACTTTTTCTAGTAGATTGGGGTATGTCGTCTATGTTTAGGAAGGTTATGCTCTGCCACTACTTGATTTTGCTTATGTATACCCCATGTTGTTGGTCAGGAAGATGTGTAAGGATGTGGTACCAAATCTGGTTGTTTGATGAAATTATGCTTGTGGTAGTCTTTTGTTTTTTTAGGTTGTGTCCAGGCCCTATGCGTCAACTCTGCGCTTGAGAGGCTTGTCTGGGTACCTTCTCTGTGTTGTATCAAGGGTACCCCCTTCACGTTCACCAGGTGGATGCGCAGGGAATCAATATCATTTCTAGGTTTTGATGATTTATGCTTGCCTAGTCCTATGTTCTTTACATGTTGTTTTATTGATCTATGCATCATCTATGCGTTGAGGGAAATTACCAATATGATTATAGGCAGTTATGTTTATATGTACAACATTCAATTCAACCAAAGTCAACCAAAACAATTTCAAATTCCAAAATTCAAACCACTATACAATGTCAATCATCATCAATGTTATAAAATAAGGTTATCAACATCCTTTCTAAATCCATTCAACCAAAAGTTTAAATGGACTTTCTTTCTCTAAAGGTAGCATGTTTTTGGAAGAAAACTTAACATCTAAAACCATGGGACATCCAAAAAGAAAATAAATTTCTAAGTAACTTCTAGTTCATGTACCCAAATTAAGATCATAATTACATGAATCTAACATGTGTCGTCTTCTATACAGTACAATAAGATTGTGAAAAGAAAAGTCAATTAAGGCATAATCTTAGACAAAATATAGAGAATTTAGAACTTAAGAGAGATAAACTTTTATAATAAATGAGAATAAAATATTTTAAATTTACTTATAATATTTTCAAACTACAATTTCATCTCTATTTTATTTACATTTTTTCTTTAAGCTTGAATAAACTAGAATTACAATGACAAAATGTAGGAATTTTCTTAAATTTTATGCAAAGTTTAGGTAATGGTATTCCAAAAAATACTCGCACAACTACTATAAATTAATGTACAAATTACTAGATCCACACATTTAAAAATAATGGCTAAAAGACACATGTTAGGGAGTTTATGAAATATGAAAGACATAACCTACAAAATAGAGGGGTAGAGACTAGAAGTAGGTTGTGTCATGTGTTAAACAAATGAGTTAATAACAAACCATTTATTCTTTAAGTGTAGGATTACAAATAGAGTGTGAGATATGTGTAATAAGTGGAAAAATTTTAGCTTTGTACAATACTGGTCTGTTAAACAATGTTTTCAACAAGGGATTGAGTACAAAAGAACATAGGATTTGGAAATGTGTTTAGGTACTAGTAATTTGGAACATATGAAAGCAAAGAAATAATATTATCTCCAAGAAGGAAAAGGTAGATGTAGAGGAGATTTTTTTCTCGCTTAAATGAATGTTTGGTTCTAGATAACAAACAAAAATCTTAGAACAAATTTCCCCTACCAGAAATGGTGTCTTAGAACAAAAAGTCTAGTTCTGGTTTAAACATATGCATAGAACCATGAACTTCTCATATTCAGATTGGTGTCAATGTCCAATTATGTGTCTAAAAACTTTGTGAGAGTTTTGCATAACATAAAATATGGACTGAGCAAAGATGATTATAACCTAGTCACTCATAAAGGACTTAATAGAAATACTATAGCCCATAAGCAGTGATTATGGGGTAGGATAGGTTCACTCGCTTAATTAACTTATAAAACTAATCTCTAAAATAAAAAGTGTCCCTGTTATCAGACTGAACAGACGTTGCACAAAGGTATGTTGTGTTTTATGTTGCTGGGATTCACCATTTCAAAGGTAGGAACGATGGAGTATAATGAGTTGGAGAATAACACGGGGGACATTGCCAAGAAGAAAATATTGGAGAATTCAAAACCAATTGCTTTACCTCATAAACGCTATAGTCTAGAACAATTTTTTGAAACTCATAAGTAGGTGGCAAAAGAATCCAAATCAAATTGAACAAGTTGAACCATAGTCATAGGTGTGTATTGTTTTTTTCAAATACTACAAAGTTAGGCTTCAACTTCAAAAATAAGTTGGTGTTGGTGATGCAGTGACCTTACCTAAATATAGGGGTACACTTGGAACCGATGCAACCATTGCCAGGGAAGAAGGTCTTTCAACACTTTAGAAGGGGATTGTGCTAGGGCTACATCATCAATGCTTGAATGGAGGTTTAAGAATTACATTATAAGAACCTGTTAAGATTGTATATGATGGACCTGTTGGAGATGTTCCATTGTCTAAGAAAAATCTTGTTGCATTTACAACTATGTTGACGAACCAATTCTAGGATTAGTTGACAACACTTACAAAGGTTATGAAGGTGTGGGGACAATATTTTTTTTTTTTTGTAGATTTATGGAAGAACCATATAACATGGAAGAAACATACAACAGTCAAGGGTAGAGGCTGGAATGCCAAAACAATAGATCTCACTAGTTTTTTGCAAGAATCAACATAACTTTACTTGTCAAGTTTTAGAAGATACTAGCCAATCAACACAACAAGACTATCCTAGAAAAATGCAAGAACATACAAACTATAGTGAAGGTGGACGGAGCAGAACATGTAATATGCATAACATCTATTAATTGCTCGATTAACACAAGACTTATATCTTATCCACATTATCAATGCATGTAACGAAAATGGCATGAATTCTAATTTTTGGGAGGTTTTTTAGGAGAGGTAGGACATATCCTACACTTTTTGTAACGACAATTTTGAGGCTTTCTAACTGATAACTTTTTTACGGCAAGTGCACCGCGTTGTCAGAAGTAATAAGTTGTTCCTAAGGACGGATATCGAACCCACAAGGAACAGTTGAATAATCAAGTAAAAGATTCACTAAATATAAAACAGAATAATAAAAGTTTGTTGAGATTTGTTATGATGACAATGATTAATAAGAAAACAAGTCAAAGAGTTGGTTGCTTCAATTGGAAAAATAGGGATTGGGGTTCATCATTCTCACTTTTTTGTATTTTGATTAGCATGACAATATTATGTCATTTTATTGATATTGATGCTCGTATAAAAATCATTTATATGGATTCCTCACATATAAAATTATTAAGATGCTTCCTAAATATCGATTCCTCGCATATTTATAAAAACAACTTATCAATAAGATCAATCATTGATAAAAATTAACATTTCAAATCTATTCCTAGCATCAAATATGTTAAGCATTATCATTTGGGTCAAAAACTTAGAAGTACTTTCCAGTCAAATTTCGACATCAAGGCGAACAAGCATTACTAACAAAATGATAATACCAATCATCAATCAAGAACAAAATATTATGTTTAGATATCACCTTAATACATAAGAGTTTGAACAGATTACTCCCAATCCCAAAAGGTAAAATTAGCCACACATGATAGCTGTTACAAGCAGGGAGATCAAGAAAAGAAGATTTCGGATGTTTCTCCTTGACAGCTGCCTCCTTTAGGATTTCTAACACCTCCTATTCTTCCATTTGGATTAAAATTCACTCAATGGTGTTTTCCTCCCAATCACTAATGTCTAGGGTTGTGCCTCAAGCCTCCTATTTACTCAAGAACTGGTCTTATCTGACTTTAGGATGCTTGAATGAGAATAAAGGATCACTTATTAAGATGTTCACATCCTCGGAGTGGCAATCCAGTCAATTTGTGAAAACTAAAGATGGAGGGTCGGTGGAAAATTTGATATTGGACAAGAGATTTTGGAAAAAACATTTTAAATTGCTTGAGGGGTGCTCTTCCCCTTATTAAAGTGTTGCGCATGGTTGATTCAGATGAGAAACCAGTCATGGGATTTATTCATGAAGAGATGGATATTGCAAAAGAGAAGATACAAAGTCTCTTCAATGGAGTTAGTAAAAGGTAATTTACCTATATTTGATTTCTAAATTAGATATATACATATATACTTGTTTTGGAGATTAATTTATTTATTTCTATCTTATTTAGCTACACTCCCCTTTGGGAAATCATTGATCAAAGATGGGGCAACCAATTGCATAGGTCGTTGCATATTGTAGGTTGTGATCTTAATCCCATGTTACACTATCACCCTAACTTTAAAGTTGATTATGAGGTGAAACGTGGAATAATGTTTGGAGAGGTTGTTGAGAGACCTTAATGTGATGAGTAAAATTCATCTTCAATTTGAGAGTTTCAAGACCAAGTCTGGATTGTATGATACTAACATAGTTCAACTTGCACTCAAGACCAAAACTCCATCACAATGGTGGGAATCATATGGTGATGAACATCCAGAACTACAAAGATTTGCAATTAGAGTACTGAGTTTGACTTGTAGTTCATCTGGTTGTGAGCGTAATTGGAGTGTTTTTAAAAGGGTAAGAATTTAAATTATTGAAAGTGATTTTATAATTATTTTTTAGATAATCATATGATGTGTTAACTAGTTTTATAATTATTTAGGTCCACACTAAGAAAAGAAATAGTTTACACCAAATGACCATGAATGATGTGGTGTTTGTGATGACTAATTCAAGATTGATTAAGAAAAAAGATGTTAGAAAAGCAAAATACTATATTAATGATGATCTTTCTTCTGATGATGAATGGACTGTGGAGGAAAAATGAAACATTACATAGTTTAGATGAAGACATATTACTTGAAGTTGGAGAAGATGATGCTAGTAGAGGAGCAACAATTGATCCATCCATTAATGATTTGGAGGTTCCTCCAATTGATGATAATGAAAATGAAGATCTTTTAGGGGAGGAAGATGATTATCCTATGATTAATATGAATGATTTTTTTGAATAGTTTATCTGTATTAAACATTATCTTGAATCTACTTTTAATTATTTTATGTATTTGGACCATTTAGTTATGTTATATATTTTGACAATTTTATGAATTGTGAATCTATTTTAAATTATGTTATGTATTTGGACCATTTCATGAGTTATGAATCTACTTTTAATTATGTTATATTATAGTCGAGTTGCAAGTTTTCAGACCCTTTCCAATTCGTCTCCGACTTATGAGTTTGACAACATTGATTCTAGAGCTTCCTTTTGGGTGGGGGTCTAATCCTCTATATGTAGTTTGCTCCTTTCCCTTAGAACATGTTTGTATCCAAGCGAGGAAATGCAAGGATTGGGGAGGAAATGGAGAAAGCAAAAAAAGTTGAAAAAACGAGAAAAGATTTGGAGTTAAAACACGAAAAATAATGAAAGTTTTTTGGTCAAAGCTTTCTTTGCCTTCATGAAGGGATTTGAAGAGAAAGTTGATTATATATTATTTTTTATAAAATTTAATAAATTTTATACTAATTATATATACAAATTATATTTTAATATAGACATATAACATTTATAATTTCTTTATTAATTATTAATATTAATTTTCATATTATAATAAAATAAATAATAAATAAAATATTAATTTTAATTTTAATTATTAATGCGTATTTTTATTAATATTTAATATTAATTTTTTTATTTTAATTTTAATATATATTTCTAAATTCTTTTATATTAAATTATTTTATAATCTTTTTAAAATTTATTATATTTATCAAATTTGTAAACTTATATTTTATAAATTTTATATTTTAAAAAAACTAAAAAAAATCTTTCACACTAATTTTAATAAATTTTCCTCACAAATCTACTCTAATCTACCAAAATCCAAACAACTTCACTTTTTTCTCAAATCATTCCAAATTCACTCCCTCAGATCTCTTTCACAATCCAAACACACCATTAGTTCCCAAATTCCGAGTACAAATTCTCAAAGTTCCCCAAAATCATCCAAAGAAAAAAAGGGACATCATCTCTTCCCTTTTTTCTTCCTCTTATGTTATGCCTTGTTGGTACTGTTCTAAATATAACTAGTAAAACAAAATAAGGAATATGAAAGAAAAAAAAAATCAACACTTAGAGGTTCTAACTATTTCAAATGAATTACAGGTTCTACTGCTACTGAGAGAGAGGATGTTAACCATTGTCTTATGCCTACTTGAAGTTGTGTGTGTGTCTATGTCCCTAAACTTCAAAACATATTTATTAGTTTACCACTTTTATTTACTTCTAATATATAGGTGGACCTTCTCTTTATATTATTTGCTCTCATATCTCTTATCAAATTCTAACAACCGCTTTTGTAAATGTTGGGTTTTATAACTACATACTATATGAATTTTATTCTATATACGTTTTCTTTTCAAATTTTTATCTTTTTAATTCTGATTTTAATTTATTAATTTCTACAACATAAAAATTCAACACACCCATAGTGTGGACACTAATCAGTGCGAGTTTTAATTTTAAATGAATATACAATGAATTTATCTATAATTAAAACATTAGTGTTAAAAATATTAATTTTTTTTATTATACGGTGACTTTTATTCACTAATAGCACTTGTTTACCACATAAAAATTCCAGAAGTATAAAATATATTTTTAAACGACTATATCATGGATTAAATACTAAAATATAGTTACATAGTCTCACAATAAAAACTCAAAAACTTAAATAATTTTTTTATTGCTTTAAGAGAAACAAAACTTTATTAATCTTTCTCACTCAAACTTTAAATCTTCATTTTGAACAATAAATTGTATTACTTCAACATTCATGTATTATTCAAACTACAATAATTATATATAATTATAACTCATCACTCAAATATTATTTGAGCAATTTAAAGAGACTAAAATTTAAAAAGGGTAGAGTTCAAATAAAATAAATAATTATTGTTTATAGTCTGTTTATAATTTTATTTTATTTTATCTGTTAAAATCTATCTTTATTAAAATTTTGTGTTACACTTTCTAGAAACATGTAAGCATTAGTAGAGTTGGTGTAGACCTTGTTATGCAAGTAATTGAAAGTGGATTTTGATAAATTCTATTGAGTGTCGTTGTCGTATCAAGGAATAATCATTGCAGAATCACTTATTTAGCCGACATGGTGTCTTTCGGAAAGTGCTTTTTGACCTTTTTAGGAAGGTTACCCAAATAACCAAATAAATAAAAGACCAAACATGGTTTCCATGAGACCTATGATAATGAGGTTTTTTTTTAATAACTCAAAGAGACAAAAGCATTTAAGGGTACATAAAATAATTAAATGTCATTGCTTGGTGCTCAATTTGTTTGAATAAAGTTTTTAAAAGAGACTTTTAGAAAAGAAAAATTAAAAATACTTTTTATAAACTAAAATTAATTTTTATATAATTTAAAATTAAAAAATCAGAAAAACATATATAATAATTTTTACGCATTAGTTTATGCATAAATTAATTTTAAAATTTTTTATTTTTCTCTTATAAAATTTGTTAGTCGTCTTCTACTTGGAGAATATTATGTTAAATGTGTATTTGAGTTGAGGGATTTATTTCCTTGAAAAATACGTGAATAAAATAAGAAGATAAAGACGTATTCTAATTTAAATCCACACAAATTTTCTTACTTTTTCATTTTGTAGATTTGTTCATTAATCATATTCAAGTGTTTGAAACTTTCTTTTACTGTATATTGGTCAATTATTTTGCATTGCAAATGAATAAATAAATACATGTATATAAAAAAAATATTAGGTCATTAGGTTTATTTATCTTAGTTAAAATATCTCAAGAGTAAGTAATATACGCATTCGTAGAGTAAATTACACTATCGTTCAATTAGTCAGAAATTTTATATTAGTCTAAAACCTGTTCTAAAATAATTTTTAATTATTTATTAATATAAAATACTTTAGATGAAGGATTTATACATATATAGATATTAAAGATTTATTATAATAGTATGATATCAGCAAACAATTTTTAATAATATGTTGAGTCATATGCTCAACATATAATAGTATCAATTTTATTAAAAGAATAAATTATTTAAAATTTGAAAATGTCACAAGAGACAAATAGTGAAAGTGAGTTTTTGGTATTAATTATTTACACCCGTGATTTTGGGTTGGGAAAAGCTACAAAATGTATCAAAATTCACACATAATTATATATGTAAACTTCATGAGAAGATTAGATCCACTTTAAGCACTTTTTTTCTTATTTTCTTTATCCTTTCATTTTATTAATTAAGACTCTTTGAAATTGAACAAAATAAACCATTCCATTCCCTACCACTTTATGAATAAAACTTATATATTTTGGAAATAAAAAATAATTAGAAGGTAGAAAGCAATAAAACAGTTTTTTATTCACATCAAAGTAGAATGGAAAATAATAAACAAACATAAGGGTCTCCGTGATGGGTACAAAATTGATCATTAATCTTTACACAAGTACTTTTTGAAAGAATATTATTAGAGTATGTAATGTGTAATATAATAAGGGATTATTTAATTTCGATTTTAAAATATTTTTCAAATATACTTTTTTTAGATTTTAAAATATTTTATAAAATGTAATACCTTTTAAAATGATTTGTAGTTAAATTTAAAAGAATTTATAAAACATGAAATAAAATTTTGTAGATAAAATATTACAAATCTAATGAAAAAAAAATTGTGTGAAAAATAATATATAGGTTCAATAGTTCATTATCTTCCATATGAACAGGAAATTTTAAATGACATTTAATTAGAGATAACAAATAAATAATAAAGTTCGGATTAAAAAAATGACAATCAATATAAGTTATGATAACTAATTAAGTTACCCTTTAATATATCATTGTATCTAAAACTATAGTAGCTTTCCATTTGTTAATTTATTTATTTTTTGTTTCAACCCTTCTTCAATCTAAATTATATTAAAAATTATGATTTCGCTGATTTGTAATTTTGAAAATAATTTTTTATTAATTCAATAGAAAATTCATGGAAGTAACAATAGAAATTGTTAAAGTGGTCAAATATTTTTGCAACTTTTCAATCTAGTAATATACTACACGATGTAAAATTGGTTGTTAAATATATTTGTGACCGACTGAAGATGGCAGAAAAAATCCTACTTCCAAAACTACTCAACGATCAATTTTCTGAATATTCGTAAAGTATTGTTTTCTGAATATTGGCAAAGTTATGATTGAAAGATTCGGTGATTGTTTGGTGGTAGAAATGTTTAATCACCAAAATTTAAGGATGAGGTGATAAAAAATATCAAAAATTAGTCGTTAATTCAATTGTAAAAGTAATAGAAAATAGTAAGTACTATCATCTTCCGTCGCTAAAAGAGATAATAGTTAATTGTAGTAAAAAAAAAATAAAGATGGTTTTTTAAAAGTAAATAACTTTAAAACTTTTGAACAATCTAAATGGGAAGCACTCGGTATGAGCAAAGCAAGAAGCAATCGAAGAGTGGTTAACTTTGCTATAAAAGCAAAAGTACCTAGAAAATCAAGACCTTCAATTTTAGTGTAACTCTTTGCTACCAAGCGAGTTTTGTATCGTTCAATAGAGTTTTTTGCTTTGTGTTTAACTTTATACATCCAATGACATCCAATGGCAGTTTTTCCTAGAGGAAGCTCGGTTATAGACCAGCTTTTGTTATCTTTTAGTGCCTTAAGTTCTTCCTTCATTGCTTGTACCCAGGATGGGTGCGTGATAACTTCCTCATAATTTTGAGGTTCCTTGGTAGATGAAATCAGCATGATTGTATGTTTGAAATTATCAAACAAAGAATAGTAATTTAAAAAGGAATTAATTGGGTATTTAATACTTATTGTTACTGATATTGGATACCTCAAAGTCTTGTAAATAAGCTGGCATTCTTCTGTTGCGAGTTGATCTTCTAGGAGAAGCAATAACATTCTCACTTTGTTCAATCTCAGCATTAGTTTCAACAGTATTATCAAGTAAAACATCATGAACATTATTTTTAGATTACATATTAGGATCATCATAAGTCTAGGCATAATGACCAGGAATAGGCAAAGAGAGACTATTGGAATCATTGTTTTGTACATACATGGAGTAATAAGGAAAACAATTTTTTTGAAAAATAACATTTCTCGATAAATCTATTTTGTGATTTTTTATGTTCAAGAAGAGGAAATATTTTGTATTAGGTTTAAAACCAAGGAAAACACCAGGAACAACACGGTTGTCCAATTTTTTTCTATTAGCAAGAATGGTAGAAGAGTAGCACAAACATCCAAAAACACACAAATGAGAAATATCACACAACTCTTTCTATAATTTTTCATAGGGAGTGACATTGTTAATCAGCGAAGTAGGCATGCAATTAATAAGACATGCAGCATGTTGCACAACAAAACACCAAAAAACATCAGGGACATTAGATTGAAAAAGTAAATTGCGAGTGATGTTCAAAAGTTGTTGATGTTTTCTTTCAACAATGTCATTTTTCTCGGGTGTCTCAATACAAGTAGTTTGATGGATAATACCTTTGGATGCAAAGAAATCATGCATGGAAAATTCAAACTCATTATCAGTACGGATAATTTTAACTTTAGTAGAAAATTGATTTTCAACATAAGTTATAAAATTGGTAACATTAGCCCTAAATTCAAACTTATTATGCATGGGAAAAATCCAAGTATACCTAGTAAAATCATCTACTACTGCAAGGAAAAATTTATGATCAAGCATTGAAACAACCGAACAAGGACTCCAAATGTCAATATGAAATAATTCAAAAGACTAAACAATTTTAATATCACTAAGGGAAAAAATAAAGTTTTCTTTATTATAGTAAATGAAGATGAATATTCCTTGTCTGATGTGATGCTTTAATGTAGCGTATGTAATTGCACGTAATCGTAATGAAGAAAGAGAGGTTTTGATGAACCCTAATTGTAGAGAAAAATAAATATAAAAGAAACTTTTATTCACTT
>Ga0123342_1005871_pt1 | contig 17439 bp, 8 predicted proteins | sample Turbeawhitnodule_FD_89960 | JGI IMG/M metagenome (GOLD analysis project Ga0123342, IMG submission 89960) | Root nodule microbial communities of legume samples collected from Mexico - Turtle bean Mexico white nodule | ecosystem: Host-associated > Plants > Roots > Nodule | place: Mexico: Nepantla... | reverse complement strand
TTTTATTTCCTCCTCATTCTTCTTAGCGGCTTCCTCGTGCGCCTTCTTCATCTCTGCTAGCTCCCTCTGAAGGGCCATCATCATTGCTGTTTGATCTGCTTCGGTCATGCTTGCCATGCTGCGGGTTGGTACCATCTACTGTTGTGGTCTCTGCTGGCTCTCCTCGGCCCCACGGTGGGCGCCAATTGTTCTCGAACTAGGTTGGGGATTGGGAGAACTATTGTCTTCAGACGTCACTCGGTCGGTCGTATCTCACTTCCTCCTTCGATTCTTCTCGCAGGATGACTCCTCAGGCGGGTGGGGTACCTGCAGATGGCACTCCAACACTCAAGTCAGTGGGATATCGTATTCGGATGGCTAGAATACTGTAGATAATGACGTACCTTCTTCCTTGGAATGCGTGATATTTATATTACCTTGATGGACCCTCGCTGTTGGACCGAATTAGGGGGTTACTTAGCGATTAGGGTTGGATTAGGTCATTTCCTAACCATAGGTTAACCTTTGCTAATTGGGTCAACCTTTGACTTGAGCATTTTATGTCGGTCGGCCACGTGTGACACATGGTCGGCCTCGTACCTTAAAGTATGGTCTTGACACATGGGTTGACCGGTTCACAAGACCGGTCGGTCATCCCGGTACAGTTTCTAAATTAATCTTTATTATTATTAAATGATTTTTAAATTGGTATATAATTAGCAACCAAAATTTTTGTTACCAAATTTAGAATCTAAATAATTGATAGTTAAAACTTTGGTAGTTTTTAAAAACTATTTAACAATAATAAAAACTAATTTAAAAACCAATATTTTTTAGTTTCTAAAATATCTCTAATTTAGTTATTATAGCATGATTCACTTTGTAGTGTAAAAAAATAACTTAGTGAGAATGTTAGATTTCCACCCTCCATGGAAAAGCTTTAGAGAGAAACTTAATTAAAAAACTATTCTTAGAAAATCTTTCCCTAAACATTCATGAATCAAACTGAAAAATTTAACATTTTCAACCTAAAATTCCGAAAAAAACTTAAATAAACCCTCTATAAATGAAAATTTTAAAATAACAACAAATATTGTTTGGTGTAATTTACTTCATCTAACAATAATTTTTTCCATTAATTTTTGGAAATAACTTTTCAAATTAGAGATTATATATTTAATTAAAAAAACTCTTAATATTAATTCGGTGAAAAAATCAAATTATTTTTATAGTTTAAATAAGATATATTTTAAAAATTTATTAAATTTTTGTTAGAGCAACAACATATATATAAGATTTTATAATTTTATTGAAACAGGATTAAACTGATTTAGATAGTAAGAACTATTGGTATTTAGAGTGACTTAGTATTAATAATAAAAACTAATTAAATATTAATATTTTTTAATTTTTAAAATAATATCTAATTTAATCATATTAAATTATTTTAATTTTTTCTTTAATATTTTTTTTATGATATATTAAATTACTTAATTTTGAGATATAAGAAACTAACTCATAAATCATTAAGTTAAATTAAAATAAATTCATGAGTGTCGGCATAGTGGTGAGTAATTAGGGTAGATGCATGAAGTGTTAAGTTTGGTTTTTGCCACCGTTAATACACAACAACAACAAAAATCAAATGATTAAGATAAAACATTATAAAAAGAAATTTGGACGATTATAACATTATTGTCAAGTTGAAAAATTATTCCGTTAGTGGTGTGGGGGAAAACCAAGATTTTGTCATCTTATTGTTAAATCATTATTAGACGTTAAGAAAACTTTATAAAAAATATAATGTTCTTTATGTTATTTTCACACGTTCTTTTAATTTATTTAACTTTTAATACAATTTTATTAATTTTAAAAAATAGTATCAAGGCATTAATTTGTCTACTTGAAATCGAGTATAAATATCTTATGATTTAGAAATTGAACTATACACATTAAAAAGTTAATTGAGACAGTAGAATTTGTATAAGGGTTGAATTTTAAAATACTTCATTTTATTTTATTTATTTATTATTAATAAAAAAAATTTAGAACAAATTCATGTCACCAATTTCATTTGTTTAGTGGAAAAACTTTTTTTTTCCCATACGTATAGGGTTATAAGAAAGTGTTTTTAATTTACTGAAATCCTGAATTTATATATAGCATTAGAGAAATGACATTTATAATATTTATACTCTTTTTACGAAGAGAAAGTGGTTACATATTTAACACTTCTTAATTGAAAGATTTCAATTTTGATAATAATTAATTAAATTTTGAGGGATTAAAAGTTAATTACATATATATTTTACACATTTGACTTTCTCTGTTACATAAACAATTCCTTTAATTTAAGAGACTTATTAATGCAAATAAATTTTACACATTTGACTCTTATAAGAATGAAATTACAATAATTTTTAAGGGTAAATATGTTTTTTCATCCCTATATTATAACATAAAATTAATTTTTTTCATAATTCAAACTTTAAACAATCAACTTATAGTATAAGAATAATTGACTTATTAGTTTTTTTTTATTAAATTTGTTATTGTTTTTATTGTAAACTAATGTTCACTAAAACTACTTCAAATATAAGTTGATGAAGTACAACCTTAAATAAAATCAATTCTATAAAAAAATACTTATTCAGATCATTTACACACTATAAGATTTAAAGTTTGGATATGGAAATTAATTTTTTTATTATAAAATAAAGATGAAAAAAACTTTTTTTTTAATAACTCTTAATCATTTTAGAGGAATAAAGAATTTTTTTATATATTTACTCCTGCCTAAATGCAGTCTCCAAACTATAATTAGTTTTTTCAACTTAGTTAATATATAAATTGAATTGGATGTAGTTATTTTGAAAAGAATTGAGCTTAATTTTATTATATTTTGTGATGGGTTAAACAAAAATGATTTTAATTTAAATCCCATCCGATCGAATGAAAATAATTTGAACTGGGTTTATTTTTCTTATATTTTCAAATTGTAAATAAACCTTGAAAACAACAAATTAAAAAATATTGAAATTTAATTTCAGTGGATAATTCCTAAAGTATTTATGATTAGAGATCGTAATTTGGTTTGTCTTATTTTTCCTTTCTGATTCAGCATCTTATCTCAAAATAAAGTGACGGCGGCTAGTTTATTTCCAAAAAATATACTGAAAAGGGTAATCTATTTTATTTGTTAGCTACTCACAGGCAGATGGATTAATTAGCTTAAATATTATAAGTTTGAAAAAATAATTATATATTTAATTAGCTGTTATTATAATTGGTTATAATCGAAATAGGTTTTTATTAAATAAAATTTATTAAATAAAATTTATTAAACTGAAAAAAGATATTAGGGTTTAGGATTTACATAAAATAAAAAAAGATTTAAACAATTTTTTCTTAAATCATATATCATCTAACTCAACCTTAGACAATACAAGTCAATCATAGATGTTACATGATTTTTCATTTAGGGTAACTATTTTAATAAAGTATAGACAAAATTAATCTCTTATAGTATTAATACCTATTTTTCATATGTTACTCGTCCAAATTTGTGTTGTTTGTACCTATGTTTCAAAACTTATTATTTGCTTTTAAAATTATGTTTATTTGCAAGTTTTCATTAGAAATTAGGCAAAGGGTGGAAGCAATTTTATATGAAGAATGGACTATCAAAAGGACAACAAATTTGTTTTGAATTTTCAGATAAATTTAGTTAATGTTTTTAGGCTTTATTTGTATGTTGTTGATGCCTTACCAGTTAATGTAACTGATATTTGAGCAGAAGGTCTTTGGATGACCTTTATTTTGTTTATTTCCAAATTTGTTTTTCATTAAATTATTTTGTCGTTGTATGTTGCACAGGTGAAGAAGCTAGTAAGAATAATATCTAAAACTCAAAAGATGAGGCAAGGATTTCCAAACATGCACATTGTTCGGAACAGGGTGTCTGAATTGTGAATTTCCCCAATAATTTTACTTCCATTGTTACTAATATTGCAAATGGCACATGCTAGGTGATTAATCTTATAGTTACTAAATGTACACGAAAATTTTGAACACAATAAACCCATCTTTTGTAAATAAGGTTAAAATAATGATAATTTATATATACTTTTCTTTCTTAATTCATCAAAACACTTTTTAAGAAAAAAAAATATGAAACAGGACAAAAAAAATAGAAAATATCTCATATATAACGATATTATCTCAACAAATTGAAATGCAAAAACTTGAAAACAAAATAAAGAGATAATGTTCTTACAGTGGGAGGAGATAGAAGAAGTTCCAAAAAAAAAAAAAATCAAATGGAAGAAAATGAAGAAGTAAAAGTAAGATTGATTAGTGTCTTTTGTGGAAGTTTTATATTTCACTCAAATCAAAGCCAGTCTGAATAATGTTATATATGTAGCATAATGGTGTTTATGTATGTCTAATGGTGATACGTTTTTTTAACTACTCAACAAGATAACCCAATCCAATTTAGTTATAATTTTTAATAAACTCTTATATTTTAAACAAGTAAATCTTCTAAACTATGATAATTAGTTGGGATTAAGTAAAATAATGATTGTAGCTAGAAATAAAATAAATAAGTTGTATTACAAAATATCATCTTATCTTATGATAGCAGTTATTTTGGAAGGATGAACTCTGGAACATTCAATGGGGCTTGTCTGTAGCAGAGAAAGGCACGTATTACTTAACCAATAGCAAATTAAGAGGTGCATATAGCATCTGAAAAATCAAGTTCTGTGCAACTTTGTGGCCATTGGTCCCCCTTTGAACAGTGAGTGGAGGGGGATCATTAGATCATCTCAATCACCACTATTATAGTTTCTATCACTGAGAGATGCTCCATTTTTTTTACATAATTTCATAAAATCTAATTGTTTTCATGTGCCCATTTTGTTAAACATCAGTGGTCACTACTTCTAGTGTGGGTTAGTGTGCAAAAAAATCCAATTGATGAACACCTTTTTTCCCTTCTAGGCAAACAACCAAAACTTGATCCTTATGAGATGAATGCTACCAGTTACGTGTAGTAACAAATCCTCCTAACTTGTGGATCAGGAAAAGACTTCAATACCAACCTCAAATTCTATGGTTGTAGGTAGATGAGACATTTCAGACACTATATTGTTGCCACGTGGAAACCAAGCTAATCTTCTTCTTGTGGATGTTAAGGACTCCACAACTAGTCTTGAGGATATGAATTTCTGTTCACACAATTGCAACATTATTATAAGTCCTTCCCTATTGTAATTTCAGATAGCCTCAAAAGACTTGCGCTGTATTTGCTTTCTCTGCCACTTTGAGTACAACACTGCCATGGCTGCCTCAGTCTCCACTGTTGGAGCTGTCAACGGAGCTCCAGTATGATTTTTTCCCACTTTTTGCACTATCTGCTCCCTAGTTTCTCAACTGATCCTTAGATTATTTTTGTCATATAAAAGATCAAATCATTACTGATATGTGTTAGGTTATAGAATTATGCTGGAAAGAGACATATATATTCATGTTAAATAATTGCTTAAATGTCAGAAAGAAATATGACACTACCTTTATCCTAGTTTAGTTAAGAATTATTCCAAGTTCCCATTTGATAAACATGTCTAAAACAGACAACCTTGTAGTCTACGGTGATGTTATTCTCCTGTATGTTGATAATTAATTCATTATAAGTTAGTAACGGTGTTGGGTGTTATGTAATGTAGTGATCATCAATATATATGATACCAAACTGGAAAAGTACGGTGTTATTTCTACTTGAGTAATGATAAAAACACATATAAAATGGAAGCTTGATAAGTAAGTGAATTTTTAAAATTGGTTTGAAGAGTGTTAAAGAGTGGCTACTGTGAATATTGCAGCTGAGCTTGAACAGCACTGGAGCTGGAGCTTCAGTTCCCAGTTCAGCCTTTTTTGGCACCAGTTTGAAGAAGGTTACTGTCTCAAGGGTCCCTAACACCAAAATTTCCTCTCGAAGTTTCAAAATTGTTGCTGCAAAAGAGATTGATGAGAACCTGCAGACAGATAAGGACAGATGGAAAGGTCTTGCCACCGATATTTCAGATGACCAGCAAGACATCACAAGGGGGAAGGGTATGGTTGATCCCCTTTTCCAAGCTCCAATGAATACTGGAACTCACAATGCAATCATGAGCTCTTATGAGTACATTAGCACTGGACTTAAACAGTGAGTGACAGATACTGCTGACTCTAAGACAGATAGTGTTGTTTACTTATCACTTTTATTGTCATGAGCTGATAAGGTGAACTCCATTTTTTATCTAATTAAACCTGGTCATGATGTGGTATTTCAGGTACGACTTGGATAACGACGTGGATGGTCTTTACATAGCTCCTGCTTTTATGGACAAGCTTGTTGTTCACATTACCAAGAATTTCATGACCCTGCCCAACATCAAGGCATGTAAATTGCACACGTAAATATTGCCCATGACTTTAGTTAAAGAAACAGGACTCATTCAATAGTTTCATTGTTTTTACAGGTTCCTCTCATTCTTGGTATCTGGGGAGGCAAAGGTCAAGGAAAATCCTTCCAATGCGAGCTTGTCTTTGCCAAGATGGGAATCAAGTGAGTAAATGTTGGGAACATATTACTACTACAGAACACATCAGTTATATACATTACCATTAGCAACTCTAGTGCATTAAAAGCATATTAAGTTTTTAAAGAGATCACGACAAAATTTCAATATTTTGATGGACCAAAAACTTATTTGGTGCTAATTTCAAGTCTTTTTGATGTTCTGATTTCAGCCCTATCATGATGAGTGCTGGAGAGTTGGAGAGTGGAAATGCAGGAGAGCCAGCAAAGTTGATCAGGCAAAGGTACCGTGAAGCTTCTGATATAATAAGGAAGGGGAAGATGTGCTGTCTCTTCATCAACGATCTTGACGCAGGAGCTGGTCGACTTGGTGGAACCACTCAGTACACTGTGAACAACCAGATGGTGAATGCCACCCTCATGAACATTGCTGATAACCCCACAAATGTTCAGCTCCCTGGTATGTACAACAAGGAAGACAATGCCCGTGTGCCAATCATTGTCACCGGTAACGATTTCTCAACACTGTATGCTCCTCTCATCCGTGATGGTCGTATGGAGAAGTTCTACTGGGCACCTACCAGGGAAGACCGAATTGGTGTCTGCAAGGGAATTTTCCGCACTGACGATGTTCCTCAGGAGGACATTGTCAAGCTTGTTGACAACTTCCCTGGCCAATCCATTGGTAAGTTTCATCTTGGTAAATGATCCAATATGTTTCTCTAGCCAGACTTATATAACTAGGACAAAACTTAGATATAGTTGTTTAGGTGCAACACCAAAAGTACACAAAGAAATACATCTGAGGTTTTATCCATGTAATTAAACTTTCACGTTAGCCACTTAAATTATGAGCATTAACAACTTCAATCCTGATTTTCTAAACCTTCATTTGATCTAAAACTTTGCCACAAATAATTTACTTTGGTGGTGCTTTTCTACCCCCTCTTTTATGAAGGAATAACATGATGGATGTTCTGCAAACTCACAGATTAAATCAAAGTTTGCACAAGTTAGAAATTAAAGTAATGTGGGTATTTACTCGCACATAGAATTCAAAGTGTTAATGAAATAGATGCAAAACAACAGGACTAATGGCATGCCATTTATGATTGCAGATTTCTTTGGTGCACTCAGGGCTAGAGTATATGATGATGAAGTGAGGAAGTGGATTTCTGGTGTTGGTGTTGATTTGATTGGGAAGAGGCTTGTGAACTCAAAGGAAGGACCTCCAACCTTTGATCAGCCCAAGATGACTTTGAATAAGCTCTTAGAGTATGGTAACATGCTTGTCCAAGAACAGGAGAATGTGAAGAGAGTCCAACTGGCAGACAAGTACTTGAACGAGGCTGCCCTTGGTGATGCTAATCAAGATTCCATTAACAGAGGAACTTTCTATGGTTTGATCTTCTATCCTGAGACCTTCATATAGGATGTTTGCATTGCATATACTATAGTTTTCTGTCAATTTAATTATAAAGGCAAACACATTTACTTTTGATAACTATTTTAACAATTTGACAAAACAAAGTTGAGTGATTGCACTATGTCAAAACATGAAAAATATATTCCATCAAATAAAACAATGTCTAAACTTTTTGGTTTGTGCAGGCAAAGCGGCTCAGCAAGTAAATGTTCCCGTTCCTGAAGGTTGTACTGATCCAAATGCCTCAAACTTCGATCCAACTGCAAGAAGTGATGATGGAACCTGCTTATACACCCCCTGAGAACTTAAGCATTCTCCACTTCAGGAGAAACTAGGACTTGAGATAATCAAATAATTTTATCTGCTTCATACAGGATTGTTATCCTATTTTTGAGTTGCATTCTCTACATTTTACTATGTAGAATGTCAAGTCTTGATGCTTTCCTCTTTCGGCCTTTGCTTTGTTGCTTTTACACATTTAACTTGGTTTGAAAACGATGTTAATATTATCCTATCTGCTTATTTTAATCTTGCATACATTTCCCTGAAGATCAGCTATCAGTATGGAAGCCTCACAAACTTTAGTATCTTACCAAACTAGTTCCATGAAAATCACATACCAGTTTGAGAAAGAAGTTTATTTTATTAACTCTTAATGTTTTGGTAATTAAGAATTTTTGTAAACATTACCTGTAACATTTAAACTCAAGCTTCTAATATACACTCTATCATATTATCTTACCTACCAAACATACATATATATAATATAGAAAATACAAATTGATTAAAAGTTAGTATAAAAAATAATAGAAATAGATAAGAGAAACGTAGAAGAAGAGAAAAACAAATATTTAAATTAGTTTTAGTCCAACTAAATTTCAAATGGTTAGTATTCAATATGCTTTCTATTCACATAATCCCATATTGAAGGTTATTGCAGCATCTTTTGTGTTTCTTTTCTTTAGAAAACTCTTTCTTTACTATATTCCTCTCCTTTAAAATACCTTGGAGCTTGAGCAGTGACTGTTTTTTAGTTTCAGATAAACCTTTTTGAAAAGCAAAGTCACATAACATTCAAACGCAATTTGAATCATATCAATCTAATTATGGAACACAAGTTTTCTCCTCGTAATGCCTTCACCCTGTCAAATATGCAAATCATGATCAATTAAATAACGTTTCATCCTCTTTGCAATTATTACCACAAAAAAGAGTGTTTATAAATTGGCTAGCTTTAGATTAGTTTAGTTACATTTATCATGACTAATCTCAATAGTTTTTCTTTGTTCTGTATCATTAGGTTCATGACTTTATGATGCATTTCTTTCATTATTTATCAATCTTAGAATTATAGCTATAGTATACTTTTTTTTTATGGTTAGTCTATTTTTTTTTTACATAGTGTAGAATAAGGAATTGTGTGCTTTGTTGTTGGTAGTGTTTCCTAATTGTAAAAAGAAAATTATTATAATTTGAATGTACATGTCTCTTTCATTTCTTATTTTAATTTAACTAACAGTATATTCACATTTTGATCTGTTTCTTTATATAAATTTAAGATGTGTATGTCTAATTACCAAACTTGCAAATTAGTAAGTGTTTTCTCCTTTCTTTCAGGTCATGAAACTCCTCATACAATGTGAAAAAAAATCTAAATTTACTTCTTATTTATTTCTATTTAAATACTAAAATAATAATACCTCAGTAAATTTTACTGTAAGGATAATAGTTACATGACAGAATGATTAAACATAAAAGACATTTTGGCATGGTTTGAGGATAACTTTATTTACTTCAGAAAGGTCATGATTATGAAACAATACATTCATTAGTAAAATAGAGATAAAGTATACATTAACTTTTGAAAAGATGACTGAGTGGTGTGGTAGTACAGGTCTTGAAAACCGTTCAAAACAAAGAACTATTTATAAATATTCCTAAAAAATAGTGATAATTGCTTTTGTTTCCTTTTGGCAAGTCCTTTGAAGAAAAGAGGTTGAAGCTTGTTAAAGCATTTTTCACAATGTAGATATGAATTTAATTAAATTAAAGTTGGAAACATAGAATAAAGGAAAGGTAATCATTCAAAGAGCCATAGTCTTTGCTTTAACAATTTTTAAAAGAACAGTGTGCAAAGCTAAAACATGGCTAAAATAGAGGAAACTACTCTTCATAGACACTCTCCCATTACTCTTTCTTTGCATAGCACCAAGTGGTTCAGCATTAATTACTAACTCCAATGCATACTTTCATGCACCCCTTCATTTTCATCTGCATTCTCATTTCCATCCACCTCACAGGTATGTATTTCTGTATTCCTTCTATTTCACTCCCTCATCACACAAGTCAATGAGAAGAAGCCTCTCAACTCGTTAGTTTCCTCATTTTAGCACTTAAGTCTCTATGATAACACTTTGATTCTGCTTCCACGTCTAATGCTACCAAAGTCTTTTTCATTTAACTTCCACTTTCACTCACTCTTTCACAATAGTTGGATCATTAAGATTGTTGATCAAGTTGTGTTGCAGCTGGAACTCAGCTCATATTGGTGAACAACTGCAAAGAGAGTGTGTGGCCTGGAATCCTTGGCAGTCCAGCCCACCCCACTCCCAAAGACGGTGGTTTTCACCTTTGCAGCGGCGAAGAGGTGGTGTTGGATGTTCCTGAGGGATGGTCAGGCAGAATCTGGGGTAGACAAGGCTGTTGTTTTGACCCCATAACCGGCAAAGGCTCATGTGAAACAGGTACTAAATAAAAGAAAACAAAACATAAAATCAGTAGTAAAACATACAACTTAGGTTTATTTGGATAAATTTTCTCATAAGTAATTTTAGAAAATAAAATGTTTTTCTACAAGTTAATAGTTTTTCCCCTTATCTTGTAATAACATATAGGTGATTGTGGAGGCATTCTGAAGTGTGGAGGAATGGGTGGAGTTCCACCTGCTACCCTTGTAGAAATGACACTTGGGACCTCTCAATCAGCATTGCATTTCTACGATGTTAGTTTGGTTGATGGATTTAACCTTCCAGTGTCCATGAAGCCAGTGAGTGGTGGGGTAGGTTGTGGTGTTGCAGCTTGTGAAGCCAACTTGAACGTTTGTTGTCCTCCTGCTTTGGCCATGAAGATGCAAGGGAGGGTGGTGGGGTGCAAGAGTGCTTGTTTGGCTGCCAAATCAGATAGGTATTGTTGCACTGGGGAGTTTGCCACCCCAAAAAGTTGTAAACCTAGTGCTTTTTCTCGTCTTTTTAAGACTGTTTGCCCTCAGGCTTATAGCTACGCTTATGATGACTCAACAGGGCTTAAGATTTGCAAAGCACAGAGGTATGTCATCACATTCTGCCCCTCAACTTGATGGGGCAGCACTGTGCATGCATGTGATGAAGAGTTCAGAGACCTGTTTTTATTTTTTTTTTCTTCTTGCTTTTGCAATTTGCCAAGTGTGAATCATTTGGAATTGTGATGATATGTAGTGTATAATTATCATTGTAATGTTGTTCTTTAGATGGTTAATTGAGTCTGTTGGTTGTTTTTATTCTGGATTACTGAAGATTGAGCAGTGATTGTTCACTTTGACAGTGTGAACAGCAGGTACTCCATGATGGGGAAAAGTTTCCAAATCCAAGCACTTAGAGGTTCATTTAACATTATAAGAGAGAAAAAGCTAAGTGAGATAGGAAAAATTAGAACTTCCTTTAGACAATTTTTTTTATTGGCAAAAAAAATTAAATAGATATGAATACTAGAGGTAGACTCAACTCTTTTAAAACAAACCTAGGAGATACTTCTAACATTTGCTATTTGGTAATGATCCCTTCAAAAAAATCTCAATTTTTTATACAATCATATTACAACTCTCAATATTATTATTATAATATTTTCTATATCATTTAATTATAAATTTACCTTTTATTATATATATATATATATATTTATTTCTAAACTCATCACATTAAGAATTATATATAACTTCAAGAGTTATCAAACTATATTTTTCATGCAATTTTCACAACTTAAGATCTAACAATAACAAAATAGAACTTTCCAGAAATTCATTCTCGAAAATCAGCAAAACAAAATTACACACTTGAACAATTGTTCAGCGCAAGATGAGGTAAGTCTCCCACATAATTCGCATATTTTAAAAATTTAGAATTTTTTTTTTTGCACTCCATATAGGATGTAAGAAGAATGATATGGAAGTGCAGGAAGAAATTATTATCAATCCCTAATTCATAACACTTTAACAAAATTTGATAATAATTTTTTTAATATTTAATAGTGTTTTTTGTCTTCTAAAATGCATAAATTATTTAAGTTTCAAATCAAATATTAAAATGTAATAATCAGACCTTAATCCTTTTTATAATAAAATTTAAATATAATATTATTATTACATATACATATTATATTGTTTTTTAAATTAAAATAATAATCATGTGTATACCATCAAGATTTACTCTTAAACACACTAAATAGTGTATCTTGAAACATTATCCTATATTAGATTTGTCTATATCATACATTAAATGATTTATTCTTTAAAATACGGTCTATACTACTGACCAAACAATGAGATTTTTTCATTTGTTTTCTTCCGTGTGTGCTAACACTCAGATTTCAGCTAATTGTGGAACACACGAGAATTTCATGTGGTGGTCATACTCTCATGCAGCTTCTGTGAATTCATCTTATTGGGCCTGCTTACAATCAGGGCCTATTCCAAGTACTTTCTTGGCAAATGCTTCCCGCACCCAACACTTTTGAATCTGCACCCAACATAATTTCAAAATTCTGAAAATACCCTTTATTCTGGAAATAAAAATTCGGAATTGAAAATAATGCATTCCAGAAAAAAAAATCTGGAAGAAGTTTTTGTATTTCGGATATAAAAATCTGGAAAAAAAAAAATCAAAATTTCATTCCGGATAAAAAAATCTGGAACTGAAAATAATACATTCTCGGAAAAAATTATCCGGAAGAGATTATTGTGTTCCAGAAAAAGGGGTCTGGAATGTAATTTTATATGTACCCCATTTTCTTAAGGGTATTCCCCTGTGATTGGGTGCAATGATATGGTGCAGGAAGCAATTGCCTACTTTCTTTGTCCTGTTTTTGAGACACACCTAAACAGACTGTTTCTTCCTGCACCTCCATATCTTCTTCTGCCACCTCCATACACAACATGAATATATATTTTTGTCCTTCTTATGTCACTCCCATAGAGTAGTTTCCGGATTATGTAATTCTGAAACTCATTTGAAATAAGACTTATGGATTATGTAATCCAGAGAATAATCATGCATCTAAAAAATGATTTTTGGATTATGTAATCCAGTAGCTAATTACAAATTTGAAAAATGACTTTCGGATTACTTAATCCGAAATATTATAAAAGGGCATTTTTGGAAATTTGAAAACTTATGGAGGTGGGAGAAGAAGGTATGGAAGTGCAGGAAGAAAGAGTCACCTAAACATTACGTGGTTGCAAATGAGTTAAACCTCTCTTCTTCTTTTTCTGTTTTTGTGACAGAGATAATATACTGACAACTAATATTATTTAAACAACAACTTGATAATTAGTTAATTATTTATAAAAAATATCATTGGTTAGTTTAAATGTTACTGATATTATATCATTATAAGAGAATTTTCAGTTGGTTTCATATGAAAAAATTTGTTATACCATCATTTTTCTTGTACATTATGCAAAATTCGATGAATTCTTTTTTATTGTTCTTTTAATCCTATGTTGCGCATATAACTTCTATTAAAAAAAAATAAGTTGTAAGTATTAGGTAACTTATACTTTTTTTCTTCTTTATATACTTTTTAAAAATCCTTAATGTGAGGCTCATCATATTGTAGATTGTCTTATAGCCTATTCATATGAATATTTCATTGGCCTTTTGACATACATTTCAGAAAAGTTTAGATACCAATTATTTAGATTTTAAAGTTGATAGTTATGACCTTTGTACTAACTAAATACCAATTTATACAACAAGAAAATCATGAAAAAAAAAATTTAGTTTCTAAAATAATGTATAATTTAGTCACTATAGCAACTAATTATTTTTGTGTGTATAAAATTGGTTTCTATTTCATGATTTCATTGTAGTGTTAGAAACTATTTATCAATAATAAAAATTAATTTAAATATTAATAACTTTTTTAATATCTAAAATAATATTTAATTTAATTAATATAATAATTAATTATTATTTTTTTATAAAATTAATTTTTATTTAATAATTTTCTTGTCGTAATGTTAAAATGTTATTAGCCCAATTTATTTGAATGGTTAATTAGAATGGAAAGTGGTGTATGTGATGAAATGTTAAGTGGGAGGAATGTACTACAATATCTTATCTATGAAAATGTTTAAAGAATAATTGGAGCCAGAGAAAGATACATTATGAATCACATGCAAAATTTTATTGCTTTAGTTGAAGTTTTTGCTTGGTTTATCTTTAAACTTGAAGGCATGAAGATCCAAGTTGAATATGGACATTGAAGCTTTAGCAAAAGATTGCAGTGGTAGCTAGGGACGGGATATGTGTGGTCTACTTCTGGGGCACTTGAAAACCAGAGGCAGCAAGGATATGGGCCCTAATTACTTGTACTGCTACTTCTTCTCCCACCAACACTGTTGTTATCAACTTCTTTACTTTTATCATCACACTCCAACATATTAGGAAGGACCACTGCCTAAACAACAAACGTTTTCTCAAAGAGAAAATGCATCACTTTCCCTCTATGTAACTTTTCCTAATCACCACAAACTTCCTTTTCTTATCATTAATTTAATAATACTGCCTTGCTTTTGTAACCATCATTCAGATATCTTTGGCTCCAGACAATCTCCTAACACTTTCTCGCCCCACCCAAGTTTCTCTTTAGTGAATTCATTTTATTAGTTACATCTTTGCAACCATGTCATTCTTGCTTGTTTGGGTTTGAATTCAAGTTGAACTTTTTTTCAGTTCACTTCCTGGAATTAAACATGCCACATATATATACCCCACACACACATATATATATATATATAACTTCCACGTAAAGTGAAACTTATGTGAAAATACAAACCTATACTTCCACCACTACAAGAAAATCATGAAATAGAAATCAATTTTTAGAAACCAAAATAATTAGTTGCAATAGTAACTAAACTAGAGACCATTTTAGAAACTAAAAAAAAAATTGGTTTCTAAATTAGTTTCTATTATTGTTAAATAGTTTCTAAATTGATGTCTAATTAGCAACCAAAGTTTTAGAAACCAAATTTAGAAACTAAATAATTGGTAGTTAAAACATTGGTTGCTAATTAGATACCAATTTAAAAACTATTTAAAAATAATAGAAACTAATTTAGAAACCAATTATTTATTTAGTTTCTAAAATGGTCTCTAATTTAGTTACTATTCCAACTAATTACTTTGGTATCTAAAAATTGGTTTCTATATCATGATTTTCTTGTAGTGTTTAGGTTGATCATATTGAAGTGTTTTCTCTTACATAAGTTAAGGTTTGGTTTTGAATTATTTTCTCATTCTCTGACTGATGTCTAGAAACCTTAGTATATATGTACTCGATTTAATGTCTATTTAAGGGTTGATTCTTGATCTTTTGTTGTATAAGAAAATGTACTATCTGTTCTTTTATATAAGGGTTGGATCATCCCTTAAGTGACCGATTTAATTTAATTACTTTTTCTTATAAAAAAAACTCACATAAAAAAATCTTTTATGAGAAAACCAAGACGTTATCATTAGTATTACTCTCAAACACTTTGAGTACTCTTTTTCACTAATAATCCTAATTAGTAGAGTCATACAAACCATAATAGTTTTGAAACATATGTAAAAATATAGTTTGGAGATCTCATAGAAATAACTATATTTAATAACTTTGAGTACTCTTTTTCACTAATAATCCTAATTAGTAGAGTTATACAAACCATAATAGTTTTGAAACATATGTAAAAATATAGTTTGGAGATCTCATAGAAATAACTATATTTAATAATACTTAAGTGAGTCTTGTCTTATAAGTCAATTTTATAAAATTGAATTAGGTTTAAAATCTACTTCTTAATATAATACTAGAGTCATTCAAAGTTTATCGTAGTGAAAATTTTTTGACTCACCAAATCACTCGTTATCGAATCATATCAAACCACCCTTTAAACTTCACTTTATTATAAATCAGTTTTATAAAATTGAGTTAAACTTAAATTTCATTTCTTAATATCATATTAATCAAAGTGAATATATCATAACAAGAAAACATGAGGAATATGAAACTGATATATTTCAAATTTGTTACCTTCCAAAAACCAATACAATATGAGATAAAATCCAAAGAGTAGAATCCTAGAGAATAGGTATAGAGCAAAAGAATTTGCAGAAGTGGTTTTACAAGTTTCCATTTAGGAGGTACTGGAACACAGTGGAGGCAACAAAAGTACAAGTGCCTGAGTTGCACGGCATATGCAGTAGAGACGCAATGCTTATTGAATGGTAAACGAAGGATGCAGAAGAAGCATTAATAGATTAGTTATTATGATGTGAATGAATGGAAGAAAGTGGTTACTTATTCCACAAACACAATTAAGTAGGGTTTGTACGGACTCGGTCACCTTGCCTCTCTTTGTCTGCATCATATCCATTCTTCTCTGTTTGGAACCTTTCTCAATTATCAAACAATCCCTATCTCTTCCTCCCAAGTACTAACACCGAACACATTCCTATCTTCAACACACTTTCTTTTCTCTTTTTGCTCAATGTTCATCATCTTTCATCAGAACTCAGACACCTTCAAATGTGCTCAAGAGATTATTAACCTTTCTAAAATCTTAACAGATATCTTTTAAAATACAAGAATCTAAAGATCAAATTTTCATTGCGTACTTCAGAGACTTACTTACTCACTAATTACACTATAATGTATTGCTACATCTATCATCATATATTAAATATGGCAAATTAGGTCAAGATTACGACAAAACCAACATCATTATATAATGTTACAGTGTAAAGTTAGTATTATGAAATTAATACAAGAGATGAATACTAAACTAAAAGAAAAAAGATTTGGAAAGAGAATAATAAGTACTATTAGGTGAAACTATGTAATTATTAAAAGATTAGTTTTGTTTAGAGAAACTAAACTTATTCATTTCAATAAAAATAAGTTTGGTTTAAGTTAGAGTCGAATTTTTGTAATTTTTGTGTTAGGCTTAGTATGACAAAATATATTTCTAATCACGAATCAATTGATCATAGATTTTGAAAAATATTTTCTATGATAAAATATATATATTTTTTAAAATATTTTAAAATAATTTATAAGGGTTATAAATTGTTGAAAGTAAATTTTTTTTAATAAAAGGTATAGCTACAAATTAAACATCAAAACTGAAACAAATTATAAACAAGAATTAGTA
>Ga0123342_1005870_pt1 | contig 17444 bp, 8 predicted proteins | sample Turbeawhitnodule_FD_89960 | JGI IMG/M metagenome (GOLD analysis project Ga0123342, IMG submission 89960) | Root nodule microbial communities of legume samples collected from Mexico - Turtle bean Mexico white nodule | ecosystem: Host-associated > Plants > Roots > Nodule | place: Mexico: Nepantla... | reverse complement strand
TTTGACCACAGCATGGAAAAAAGCGGTATTTCGATCTCCATCCTTGAACCATAACATCTTAGCCCTTTCTTTCCAAAACAAATATTGACAGTGAAGAGCATGATCAAGCTCCTCCTTAGCAATATTTTCTTGACAGAGAAGCCCATCACTATCAGACAAACTAGCAGTCTCTAAGTTTTTTTGAATACCAATGAGGATACCCTGCTTATAAAGAACTGCATTGTGAACATTGTCAAAAGAAACTAATTATTTTTTGTCTTTAAAATTTATCTTTATTTAATGATTATTTTGTAATATTTATATATATATATATGTATGTAAGAGTGGTATTAATAATTATATATTTATACATATTCTTCAGTATCTATATATCTATAAACATATTTTTCTAGGAGAATTATAACTTTGTTATAATTTTTTTTTAAACGTTAGTCAAGTGACATAATAATAATGAATTAATATGAGTAGATGTTATCGAAATATCTCATAAGATCTCATATGACCCATAAGAAATATTAAAGTTAAATCATCAAAGAGTATAAAAAGCAATGATAAAGGTTACTATATTATTTTGGCCATTTACGCTCCATTGCAGGCCATAAATGTAAATTGTTCTATAGCGGAAAATTGTTCAATGGAAGTCATTTATAACTGTGTAACAGTATAAACATGTGTGTTTATTTTTATTCTTTTTGAAAAGAAAAGAAATGAAAAACATAAAGGAAGTGAGAATAAAAATTATAAAAATGAATTAGATGAAAAACAAAATATCATGTGTTTATAACTTGTTTTATTTTTATTTTAAAAGAATACATATAAATTGTTTTGTAGTGACTAGTCGAAATAAAATCAAACTCACCATATTAATAAAAATATGTAACACTATTTCATTTTTGTACAATTTCTTTTTTTCATTTAAATTCCTAGTGTTAAATCTACACATATATGTCACTTTATATATATATATATATATATATATATATATTTCAAATATACAATTATTAATTATTTAGAATTTTAATTATTATATTTATATTTGTCAAATAATATTTAAGGATATCATATTAAACCATCATAGTCATAAAAAAAATATATAACAAATTAAAAGAAATTGAGGATAGAGACATGAAATAGATAAACAAGTATAAAAAATGTTAAATATTTATTCCCTTACATTAGTAATTGCAGTTGATACAATAAAATATGATCAAATATTTGTTTTTCTCCTTTTTTTTTCTTTTTATATCTCATTCTTCTTCTTTTTCTTCTTCACTTCCTTTCTCTCTTTTTCTCTTTAACTTTACCTCTCATACTTAAAATTTCTTTCACTTAAACTAAAACTAATGTGTATTAGAGTTAAGTTTCTATTATGTTTTCTTGAAATTTATTCATATCTTGCTTTGATTCAATTAGGTTCTAATTTGACAATTACTTACTTTATTCTATTACAAATTAGAACATAAATGAACAAAAGAGAACACAATTTCTCTTCTTTCTTGTTATTCAAATCAAAACACAATTTCTAAAATTTGGTTCCAATATAACTCGAAAAAGGCAAAAAAATCCTCTCAAAAGAAAAAATAACTTAAATGAAAGAAAAAGCCAAAAGAAGAGTAAGGCATTGCACTTTGTGGACCTAATAACAATTAGGCTAACACATTTAAACACTTCTATTAAAAAAAATAAGTTTAATTACTTATGTAGTCAACATTAAGGGTCAATAGTCAATCTGATATAATAATTTAAAAAAATTTATTTTTGTCCCAATACTTATTAAAAGATATGCAAGTTGATCTCTTATGTTAATTTCGTATGAACGACGTTAACTAATGATAATACGGTACACAAAGTGACATTGTTATGCACACATGTCTAGTTGAGAGTGTATTTTAACACACTTCTCTACCTTCCCTCCATTCTCCCCCATTAAAATCTCATATTCACCCTCACTATCCAACTTCTTAAAAATCTCTCTTCCAATCTAAACATTAACCGACACCCTTATTGTGCTTGTTGCGATCTACACTTCATTGTCACCACCATCACACACCCTCTATTAACGGAATGATTTGACTGAGAAGAAGACTCTATTGAAGCAATGGACACATGTTACATGTGTTGTGCAATAATGTTATTCATCATGAATACTCTTTGGACCATGTTAATTAGAAGTTGAAAACTTGAGGACGAAGATTTTCCTTAGAAAAAAGTAATTTTAGAAATGAGGCGTCATACTTTTATAAATTTTTTATTGGTGGTGCAGTGAGAAACTATACCCCAATTTTCATAATTAAAAATTAATTAAAAAAAATATAACAAAATAAAATAATAGAAATAGATCAATTTTGACTTTTTTTTCTTCAAAACCGAACTATTCCATTCAGTTTGCAATTTAATATTTTGGACTTGATCCAAAGTAAATTGAACCGAAATTAATTATTAAATAATATTTTATTATAAAGAAATATGCAACAAAACCTTAAAACCAATCTAAACTACACTGCAGAGATTGATTTGGTTTTATATCATTTTTCTTTTACAAAATAATAAGATTTATGTTAAAAATATATTTTAGTTAAAACAGTAATTAAGTTGTAGGTACAAACAGTGACTTATAAAAAAAAAACTATTTTGACGATTCTAAGTTTGAATTCTACCACTACATATAAAGATAATATAATTTATATCTAAATATTTTGCATCTTTTCAATAAATTTTATTTGTAAATTTTATTTTAAATCGAGATTTTACAATCATATTTTGAAAATTTTCATACATAAAAGTACCTATATTTATTTTCAAGTATTTATATGATTTTTTTATTCTGTGTTGATTAACCAAGGAGTGTAATACAATACAACACACGCACCTCTATTTTTTAAACAAAATATATACTACACTACTGTTTAAAATATATTAAAATTATAAAATCATAAAAGGATCCATCAAACAAAGAACGAGAGCTAAAAGATTATAATATTTTAAACTAACAATGATAAAGAATGTGTTGCTATATAATATTAAAAAATTCAAAGACTTTTTTTTTATGTAAACATGAATCTTATAAAAATCTTACAAATAAATAGTATTTTATTTAATGAGAATAGTTAATTCTCAATAAGATCACGTGGCATGAGGGAGGGACAGAAGGTGGTAAAAAAAAAAGCCACGTGCCAGCAAGTAGAATGTAGTTGCAGCACTGAAATATCCCTCTCGGAACAAAATAATTCAATTCCCATAATACCCTTTGAGTTATAAAAAAATCGTCAACATTGGTTAAAATTTTTTCGTCAACATTTAAAAAAACTGAAACAAATTATTGATAAATAATAACATGTAAAAAAAAATATCAGTATGTACATTAAAAAAGTAATCATGACAAATGATTTTTTTAAAAATAAATTAGTTTATATTCTAAAAAAATAGTATCTTTCACATTGACCAATAAAATTCTACTTAATATGGAATAAGAGTGGTTTACTACAATAACAAAAATAAAAAATAACTTTAATAATTTAAATAAAATATATATCATTATCGATAAAAAAAAATATTCAACATCAATTGAAAATTCTTCATCCAATACACTGTTTTGATTTTACTTAATTTAATGACTCACATCAAAATTGAATTGTGAAGAAGAATAACAAAAAGTATAAATTTAAAAATTTTTGGTATAATTTTAAAACTCTCTATTTTAATCCAATTATTCTCATAAAATTCTTGAATTTTAATTTAAAATTATTTAAAAAAACATAATTTATTATGAAGTATTTCTACTAATTTTCATTCCGATAAATTACTTTTATTAATTCATTCATATGGTTAAACACTTCCTTGTTAACCTTGTTATCTAAATTCATAATTGAAGTTGCAACCTTATTATTAAATATGTTTATTAAATCTTATTATCAAATACAAATTTATAAGTTCATGCTACACTTTATCTCTTCTTTGGTGTAACTAATACATAAAAAAATAAAAATTAGTTTTAAAATCAAAACCATTACTTTATTGTATGAAAAAAAAATAGAAACAATAATCATAGGAGCGTAATTTATCCAACGAAGAAAAACTATCAAACGGTAAAAATATTATTAAAAAATAAAAATAAGAATTATTTGAGAAGAGAAGAAAGGTAAAATGAAGAGAAATGACGAATCAAAATATTGAAGCGTGCCTGTAGGTTTTAATTTGTTAAGATTTTAAATATTGGTTAATTAAATAAAGATAATAAAATAGTGTCATATTTTATTCATTTTAAACCCAACAACCATATGAAAGAGAATCTTAAATTCCCAGGTATTAGGATACAGAATAAAACACAACATTCTGAAATGACTTATCTAAAAATGGGTGTAACATGTTTTTGTTCTATAATTTGTAATAAAACTTTATAAGAAAGTTATAAAATGATTTAACTTTATATTATATTAAAGAAATGGTGATAAGTATTATTAGAATTTGAGTGAGACAATTATTACTGTAGGTGATAAAGGCATTCCTCTTAATAATTGTTAGGGTTTGATTAATGTTAGTGGTAAATTGTTTACCTCCAAAATTTGGAATACACTTCAAACCTTTGAAATTATAATCCCATTTATAATTCTCATAAATGTTAGCACTTCCTACAAAAATTCATAAGAATTAATAAAAGACTAAATTATCCTCTTATAATAATTGTTATTATTTTATGAGATTGAAAAGGCAAAAATTTGATGATCACTACAATTATATATGTAATAACAGAAATCAAAGAAAAGGGCAATGTGATCAAATCGGCCCAAGGCCCACCGCATCATCATCTCTCTGAAAATAATTTATTTTTCTCAAAATTCCTGTTTTCGAGATTTGGAACAGAAAACAAAGCAATTTTATTTTCAGCTTCCTCATCCTCACAACTCCATTCAGAACGGTAACTCTTATTCCCCTTTCATTAATCTCTGCAACTCGTTTTTCCTTTCATAGAATATTCGTCGATTTCTCTGCCTGATTTTTGTCGAAATGTGCAAGATTTACGTGTTGGTTTGCACGGGAATTTTTGGAAGTGGTTGTCGTGTCTTTTTTTGATAATGGGTTTCTCGATTTTTGTTTCAGGGAGGATCGGATTCCGGGTTTTGTTTGGGTTGATGTGTGACGGTTGCCTTTGAGCTCTGGAGTCTTAGGTATGATTGTTTTTCCCCTGTAATTGAATTTTTTTTTTCATTGATTTGTGCATGTCATATTTATGCGTAAAAGGAAGAGAGAGAATGTAGTAGGGGTTGTTTGATGAAATTATGGGAGGAGGATTTTCCTTTTGGAGGATATAGTGAAAGAGAAGAAACCGTGATTGTTGTTTTATTTTTTGTATTTGGTTTTGTTTCCTCTGATCTCTTTGCATCAAGGAAGTGGGTTAAGGTGTGGATTTGTCTTTTTATTTATTTATTTTTCATTCTGTGTTGATTTTTCGGTTTGGTTCAACTTTGATGGAATATTTTTTTGTGGCATTTGTAGGTGACTTCTTGGTTGGAAAATGCAGATGACCAGTGGGAGTAAGCAAACATTGGATGACGGTTTGCATCCTCTGCCAAATGGGACTGTTGAAGACTCCTTGCAGAGTGAGCTGGAGAAGATACTGCAAGAGCAGCGTAATCAGCAGTATATCAATCGAGAGAGGGATTTCAATATTTGTAGGAGTGGAAGTGCGCCTCCAACAGTGGAGGGATCCTTGAGTGCTTTTGGGAGCCTTAGGAATTCTGATTTTGGATTGATCAATGATAGGAGGAGTAGTAACAGTGGACTTTTGACTGAAGATGAGATCCGATCACATCCTGCATACCTTTCGTATTACTACTCACATGAGAGTATAAATCCTAGGTTGCCTCCACCGTTGTTGTCGAAGGAAGATTGGCGTGTTGCACAAAGATTTCATGGTGGTGGGTCTTCTTCAATTGAGGGATTTGGGGACTGGAGGAAGAATGTGGCCACAAATGGCGATAGTTCATCTCTGTTTTCAATGCAGCCAGGATTTTCTGTGCAACAGGCAGAGAATGATTTGATGGAACTGAGGAAAACCAGTGGATGGAATGTCTCTAGGCAGCCTTCAAGTCAGATGCTTGACAGACATATGGATGGTTTGACAAGAATGTCAGGAGCTGGTCTTGGGGGGAGAAGAATGGGTTACACTGACATTCTTCAGGTAATTAATTCAGAAAAAGTTATTTAAAAAGCTGATCTTTTGAAATTTTGATTTTTAACTGAATCCAATTATTGTTGTTGTTGTTGCACGTGCAGTGATTTTTAATTCTAGATATAAAATAAAATTTTATGCGTGCTATTACCTGTGAGGTTTCATTTTTTGTCACAACATCATTTTGACACCGAATTAGATGGTAAAAATTGATTTCATTATTAGTTTTACGCAATTGTATTATCAATAGTATTTATTTAACTGTCCAACCGCACGTATCGGAATTTGCAGCATTGTCACTATTTTTTCTTTTGCATTTTATTTTCAAACATGGATAACTGTGTTGTTATTTTGCCAGGGCAAAATTGGCTTAACTGTTCTAATGTTTAGTTATTGCTAGTTGTTGGCATGTTTCACCAATGTAAATATAATCGTGGCAGTCACAAGAAAATTGCTTCTTTTTTTGGACACTAGAAATTTGATAGTAATGACTTACATACTTTGTATCTCAAAATGAGATTTTGTAAAGCCTTCTTAAATATTGGTCAACTTTTAGATAAAATGTTTGAAGTACTTAGTGGGGCATTTCTAATTTTGGTGTCTTCTGTGGTAGAGTGTCCATAAAAATCTATATTAATATTGTCCTGGGTTTTCCAGGTTAAGTACATATTTCCTCTTAACGCATCCTTCCTTATTCTTGAATCATTTGAATTTTGAAATTGTAAAGTGTACTTATTGATTTGGGGTTGAATAGTGTTGTTAAATACATCTATAGTGATCATAACTTTATCGTTATCCTTCAATCTCTATTTTTAACTACAGCCATCCAATAAAACAAAAAAAATGCTTTTCACATTAATAATATAAGCAGATAAACTGATAGAGCATGCGTTACTAATTTTTTATACTGAACTGTTGGCCCTCTGTTATTCTTTTAACTGAAGTTAGCGTTTTAACAGGAAGGACTTGAACAACCTGCCTCATTGTCTAGCACCATGTCACGTCCAGCAAGTCACAGTGCATTTGGTGATATTATGGGTTCAACTGGGATTGTTGATCGTGAATCCTTTGAGGGCCTGCGTTCATCAGCTTCTACGCCTGGTTTGGTTGGACTTCAGAACCATGGTGTAAATCTTTCTCCTAGTTTTGCATCCGCTGTGGGTACTTCTCTGTCAAGGGTGAAAACCCCAGAACCCCAGGTTATTGGGAGGCCTGTTGGCTCTGTACCTTCGCAGATGGGAAGTAAAGTTTTCAGTGACAAAAGTGGTATTGGCTTGGGCACCCAGCATGGCCACCCTTCCAATATGACTGATCTTACTGATGTGGTGTCATCTTTAGCTGGGTTGAATTTGTCAGGTTCTAGACATGCAGAGCAAGATAATCATGCTGATGTTCTTTTAGGCTCACAATCTAATGTTAATTTTCCCAGACGAAATGAGATTATGCCAAACCTTAACTCCTATAGTTCAAATGAGCAAATCAATCTACTGAAAAAAACTGCCTCTTCTGCTAATCTTAGAGCAAATATGCATTCTGCTGGAAATGCAACAAGTTTGCCATGTGCAGACTTCACTGCCCATGTTCCCACTGCACATCTTGTAAACTCGAATTTGAATTCAGTTTACAATAATAATCTTGAGACAGGTCTCTCTCCTAGAATCCTTTGTATGTGGATTTTTGTGAATTAAATCATTTAATTTATGTTCAGTGGAGTTTAGCTTGATTATATTGCTTTAACAATTCAGCTTTTGCATTCCAGCTATGAGGTTTCGTAGGGATGGACAAAGTTTAGATGCACAAGGAAACCAAGTTGGTCCTGAACTTCATTCCACAACTCTGGACCCACGCCTCATCCAATGCTTGCGGCAGAGTTCTGATTATTCGATGCAAGGGATGAGTAGTTCTGGTCATCCTATTCAAATGAGAAATTTCCCTGATCCTTCTTCACATGGAGATTTGGAGGGACTTAGGAAAGCATATCTTGAGACACTTCTTACTCAACAAAAGCAACAGTATGAACTTCCACTTCTGAGCAAAACTGGGCTTAATAATGGGTTCTATGGGAATCAGCCGTATGGTCTTGGCATGCCATATTCTGGAAAGCAGATTGCAAATTCCGCACTTCCTGCTCTTGGATCTGGAAATCCACTCTTTGAGAATGAGCGTATATCACGCATAAATTCTATGATGAGAAGCTCAATGGGAGGTTCTAGTGGCTCATGGCATGCTGATATTGGAAATAATATGGATTCAAGATTTGCTTCATCCTTACTAGATGAATTCAAGAACAAGAAGACTAGACCTTTTGAACTTTCAGATATCATTGACCACGTGGTTCAATTCAGGTATCAATCTTGCACCTCCAATATTTTTATTGGCATGGCTCTGGGACATTGAATTAATAATCTGTGTTGCAATGCAGCACCGATCAGTATGGTAGTCGCTTTATTCAGCAGAAATTAGAAACAGCATCAGCTGAAGAGAAGACCAAGATATTTCCTGAGATCATTCCTCATGCTCGGGCCTTGATGACTGATGTATTTGGCAATTATGTTATACAGAAAGTATAGTTAGCTTCTACAACTGAATATACTGAGTACTCTCTTAAATATGCTATTTTTTATTTGGTTATTGATTTAAGAATTTCATGCTTGACGTTGCATTGGTGCAGTTTTTTGAGCATGGTACTGAAAGTCAAAGAAAGGAATTAGCCAGCCAACTTTCAGGTCATGTTTTACCACTTAGTCTGCAAATGTATGGTTGCAGAGTGATTCAAAAGGTGCATTTCAAGCCTTGTATTTTCCCATTGTTTCCCTGTCTTGCACATTAACTTATGCCCGAGTATTAGAATCCCATTTCCTCAATTTTAGCATAGCCTTTTCTCTTGCCAAACTTTAGTCCGCTGTTTATAGATACAGGTGACCTCTGTTTTTCATATCGGTACTTTTGGCATAGTTCTTCTTCAAACTGATGAATGTATGCTTCAATATCAAGTAAATAATGAAACACATGAGATACTCTTGTGCATTACTTTCTTATTTCCTCAGTACTGAAATTTTTCAGTTTGTTATTTATTTGATATTTTCCAGTGACATCTCTTTCAAACTTTTATCATCCTTAGGTCTATATTAGAAATAAAAAAATGTTAATTTAGTTCTTATTTGGTTTATGGTGATATGATAAATATTTATTGTTACAAGGTTCAAAGCTTTAAGGTATTGACCCCCCTCCCATTTATTTATTCTCTTGATTGCTTTTAGATAAGCTGAAATAAATGCACTATATCAAACTTCACTAACTCTATTTGACAGGCCTTGGAGGTGGTTGATGGGGATCAGCAGGGTCAAATGGTGTCTGAGCTCAATGGTGCAATAATGAAATGTGTACGCGATCAAAATGGAAACCATGTTATTCAGAAGTGTATAGAGTGTGTCCCTCAGGATAAAATCCAGTTTATTGTTTCATCCTTCTATGGCCAAGTTGTTGCACTTTCTACTCATCCCTATGGGTGCAGAGTTATTCAGGTCAGACTATTTCACATAGTGCGTTTTCTATTGAGGCTGTGATGCACTTTTTTTCTTTTAGCATTTTATTTAACTATTAACAATTTACATGGGATTCAAACAGAGGGTTCTCGAACATTGTGATGATCTAAATACCCAACAAATTATAATGGATGAAATCATGCAATCTGTCAGCACGTTAGCACAGGATCAGTATGGAAATTATGTTATTCAGGTACGCACAAATTATATGAACTTTCCCTTATAGCATAGGATATGCACATATGCATTAGGGATGCACATTTTATGGTTTGACATTTTGGTGCTTAATACCTTCCCTTGTAATATATATGCATTATAGTTTTATAGGACATTGGTTGTGTCTCCCATATTAGACATCTTAGAAAAGTACGGTGTTCATGTTTCTATTTTGTCAAACAGCATTTTCTACTTCTGTCTTGGTCTAAGTGTTAGGTTTTTATGCATGTTGCTTAGCTTATTTGACCAGAAAATAGCATTTTAGATCTGATGCAAATTTTTTATACTGTTTGTACGGCTTACTTGTATGATATAACAATTTATGATGAAAAGGTCCACCTTGGGCATGTTCATTTTTTCCAAAACTAAATGAAAAACATTGTTGAGTAAACTAATAAACTACATTTATTGTTCTCATGTATTCTGTTACTTGCAATTGTTATTCCAGTTTTATATTGTCTGTATGAGTTATTATATGGAGGTTTCATTATCAAGTGATACAGAACTAATATTATGATTATGATCTCGCCCATTATTGATAATTGAATGTATTGAGTTTCATCTTATTGTTCTGATGTTTTAGCACCAATTTACATATCGAATATTAAGATGGCTTTTATTTGTTTGCACTTGTGGATGCATAAACCTTATTTTTCCTTTTTTTAAACAGAAATTTTGTTTGCTTATTATTTATGCCAATTTGATTATTGTTGCTGTATCATAATATCTATTTTATGTTTATTGTTATGTGTGATGCTTCTATACCATACTTTTTTTTTGGTAGCATATTGTGGAACATGGTAAACCGCATGAACGGACTGCTATTATCAACAAGCTTGCTGGGCAGATTGTTAAGATGAGCCAGCAGAAGTTTGCTTCTAATGTTATAGAGAAGTGTTTGGCTTTTGGTAGTCCTGAAGAACGTCAGATTTTGGTGAATGAAATGCTTGGTACTTCTGACGAGAATGAGCCCTTACAGGTATGGACCCTTTGACTCTTATATTCAAATTTCAGCTTTTCCAAGGCTGGAGAATATCTGTTACTCAAACGTTTTCATGTGATTTAATTTGGTATCAGCTGAGGGAGGTTAGTTTGTAACTTTTATTAGTGTGTGATTATTGTTCAAAAAACTGTTCATGCGTGCATGTTCACTTCCCTTTCCTAAATGTTTTGTTTGCACTGCTAAAAATGAAGCTTTTATGGAGAATGGAGTATTTAAGGATTCCATTTATTTCTGATAGAAGGTCAAGTCACGTATGAATTACATTGTTTTTTTGTATATTTATCAACCCTGAGGCGCATATTGAATAATGACATAACATAATTTGCAGGCTATGATGAAAGACCCTTTTGGAAATTATGTTGTGCAAAAGGTTCTTGAGACTTGTGATGATCGAAGTCTGGAGCTGATCCTTTCTCGCATCAAGGTTCACTTGAATGCCCTGAAGCGGTATACGTATGGCAAACATATAGTTTCCCGTGTGGAGAAGCTCATAACCACTGGAGGTAAGGAATGGAAAGACTTAGGATGTGTTTGATTTCAATGTTCAGAAACTATTTTTAGTTTTCAAAACTCTACTAAACACGGTTGCTCATACAACCGGTGGAAAGTGATTCAAGACGCAAAACAAAGTGTGCAATTGAAGGAAAGATTGAACAAGATGAAAACCGAAAGAGAAGATTAGAAAACATTTCATAGCTGTTTCTAGTTTTTTGGTTTTAAAAACACTTGTTTCTAGAAACAATTTTGATGAAGTGCCTTGATTTCTGATGAGCCCCTTTTTTCCATTTTTTTTGCAGAAAGGCGTATTGGATTGTTGGCTTAATGTACTAGATCCTGAGGCGTCCAGAGAAGGTGTTGGGGACAAACAGTCCTTCCACTGTCCCAACCTTTTTGTTTTGTACAGCTAACATGAATGTTTATATCACCAAGTTTCGCCTGCAAGCTTTACCATATAAAGCTTTGGAGATAAACACGGTCAGCTGAGCCATTAGAATAAATTATGTTTGTTATTTTGCTTGATTTCGTTACTATAACTTGACAGAAAAATCTCCGCAAGGAGAGTTTAACATAGGATGTCAAGAATAGACGGCAATGTGTATTTATTGTGTATGTATATGAGGTCCATTGTCTGTAAAGAAAATAATGGTAAAATGACTTATTGCAGTATCCAAGAGTCATTATTAGATCAGACTCTGAACTTCTATTTCATCTATGTAAATAATATGCTGCAAATTTCTTGGGTTCATCATCTTTGCTTTTGTTTATATTAGGATTCACTTTCTTCACAAAATCAACTTAAATCAATTACCCCAGAGATAAATCAATTACAGTTTGTTCACACTTGGAGTTATTTCATCATTCTGGTAAAAGGTTTAAATCAAAATTTTGATCCTTAAAAATGTTACGTGTAACTGCTTAAGTTAAAGTGTAATTAAATTAAAATGCAATTATATATTTATGTACGTAATTTTATATTTGACCTATAAAATTGTAAGTTGAAGTTGTGGTTCAGTACTAACCACAATTATAATTAGGTGGTTTTTTTAATATTCTTTTTGAAGATTTTTCACCATCTCTCGCTTATTGGAATGATTATTTTTTAAATATATTCTTTATATTTCAAAGTAAATAAGAGGTGGTGGAAGATATTTGTGGTGGACATAAAACGAGTGCCCTGTGATTATAATTATGTTGATTCAGGAATGAGTTTTTTGGGATATAAGACATGAAATATGCCATATTATAATTATGTTTTACACGATTCCACTTTTCATTGAAAAGTTTCCAAGTTGGAATTGGTTAAAATTTACACCATTCATCACCCAATTCATTTTAAAATATATGGCTAATACATGCTAGTACATGAGGACTTACTGTTTAAAACAATTTCATTTAACTTATTTGTTATAGGAGAGAGTATTTAAAATAGTATCGAAATGTTTTAAGTTTTGCTTATTATACTATGTAAGTGCAAGTCAATATAATATTTATTATAACTTATTTAAATACATACTTTGCTATAAAACTTCTAAAAGTTTCCTGCGATGAACTTCTATACATGCTTAATATTTTAAAAAACAAATGTATGTATATATATATATATATATATATATATGATTTTAATATATTATAATATAATTAATATAATAATTTTTCAATAAAATATTATTATTCATATTTATTTAAATATATTAAGTTGTTAGACCTAATTAACTTACTAAAAATGAAGCCTAGTTAAAACTAAACCTAAGTCATAAGTCCATATTACATAACATGATCTATAAGTCATTAAAATAATTTTGGAATATATTTTTTATTTATTTTTAGAATAGTAAATTCAAAATTCATATAAGATGTGTTTTGGAATGGGTATTCTAGAATGATTCTTTTACCATACCTTAGGGTATTTCTTCTTGCACCCTATCCAAATTCTTCTTGCACCCCATCAATTTTCATAAAGAATGTTTTATCATTATTTTGAATGAGTTATAGGCTATGTTTTCTGGAAGATTTTTCTCGAACATACTTTCCATAGTTTATAAAATGTATTCCAAAAAGTGTTTTTTAAAATAAAATTCTAAATTTTTTCATAATAATAATATGTTCCATAATATATTTTCTGAAATAATTTTTCTGGAATGTGTTCGATTTTTCAGAACAAAAACGAATTAGATGACACATTTGGTCATTCCACCTATTATTTAATAGATGCATTAATAACTTTGATGGGTCTGGAGTTATTTTACCCAGATTGAAAGCTTAAAACAGGTTAGAGATTTTCTTTAGAAGAAACATTCAATACTTTTTCTATGAATTTTTTATAAGAAAAACAGTAAAATATCATTTGGAAGATTAAGAAAATAATAAATAAATTGTATGTGTTCGTATGTGAAACTTTTAGAGAATAACTTTTTCTTATAAACAAATTGAAAATGTTTAAAATAGTTTTACTACTTAAAATTGTATAATTTAATGTATTATCTAAACATTAAAAATATGAAATTCTTAATTTGATTACAGTTGAAACATCACTCACTTAGTTGAAACTAGAATGTGATGATTAGGTTAAGGGTACATGTTGACTTGATATTAGTTTTTATGCTTAAATTAATTAGTTTTTTAATCAATATTATTAAAATTATTTTTTATGTAAATTAATATTATTTCTTAATCACTATTAATTATAATTTTCATTGTTAACATTAACATGATTTTAAGCTTATGTTAAGTAAGTTTTTTTAGTTAACATTAACAATTTTTTCAACCTGGATCAAAATTATTTTTGATTTAGTTGATGTTATTTAGAATTTTTTTATTGACAATGAGAGATTATTTTATAATTAATACAAATAAAAAAAACTTCATCAATAGAAGGTTTTTTATATTGTTGGAATTCGTATTTCATCAATCTAAGCCAAATATTTTTTTTCATCAACGTTTGTCAAAATTTGAGACTCTGAACTTTAAAACCTTTTCTCACTTCTTTCTTATTTTTCTCTCTCCCTTCTCTTTCTTTTCTCAATTTTTTTTCCATCATCCTTAATCTATTTCAAAATTTAATCATATCCTCCCATAGTTGAGAGTCATTGATCATTTATATCCGATCAAATTTTTAAATAGAGTAAGTTTTTGTTTACTACATAAATTATTTTTTCTTTTTTCTCCTAATGATTTTGTCATCAATTCCAGTAAGGTCCGTTGAGAAAAATGATACTCTCAACTTGATCAAGCTCATCCTAAAACACGGTGATGTTTGGATACCTTGCTCTAATTCTCTAGATTTTGGAGTGACTCCCCTGCTTGAATAGAAATTTTCTTGGGATAAGAATTTACAAGTAAAAAAAACTATTTATAGTTTTTTTTTATAGAATTTTAGGATTGATTATTTAAATAAGATGTTAATTAGTAATTGAATTATGCATGTTGGAGTGTAAAGTTTGTTAAACTAAGTTTTGATATGGGTTTGTTGAATATATGAGTTTGAATGATTTAAAATTGATTAAAATGATCGAAGGATGACATGTGAATTTGGATTGTTTAGAAGTTGTATTATTAGAATATTTATGAAAAGATATTTGAAAAACGCATTTGATTATGTTGTTGAGGTTGATTTTTCTTATATTTTTGCTTAAGCGAGCCAAATCTCACTCAAGCGAAAATAGTCATGCACTTAAGCTTGTTTTTTGCCTTGTTTTCGCTCAAGTGAAAGCAATACTGAAAAATCAGTCACCTCGACCCAATGCTTAAGCTAAAATATTCTCACTTGAGCTAAAAAAACTTATTTTCTTCTTTTCTTTTCTTATTGCCTCTTTAATGATTTGAATTACGTATGAATGTTTTATTTATAAATTTAAAGTGAATATTAGTTTATAGATGTAACGTGAATATATTATTTTGTAAAATTTTCAAATTATATGTATTGTATAAGAATGATGAAATTTGTATGGAATTAAGGTCATACATTTGGTATAATGTATGAATTGTTGTTTAATTTTTGTATTAAATATTGACACATATGTTTTAACAGAGTAAGTCATGTAAGCTAATATATTAAGTGGTGAGAAGTTGATGAGGGAGTTCACACACATTGAGACCGCCTATAGACACACGATATTGGATGTTTGAACTTATCCTGATCCTATCTTGTAGATTTGCTTGTAAATCTAAGTATTGGATATTGGATTAGATGTTAGTATCTGGTAGAGCCTACTTGATACGAGTCTTTCGAAAGACGTCAATTGATATTTTGTTTGCTGAATATCTTTGATTTATAGATCCATGTGTGATCTATATATGATTGTTGTATATTGATATTGGAATGAAATTTTATTATTGTGGTTGGTACATGGATTTTGTATGTATGTTTGATTAAAAAAGACAACTAGATTGTTTATGAATTATTAATCTAATTGTTTCTTTATATGAATATATATATATATATATATATATATATATATTTATATTTTTGTATGTTAGAAATTTATTTCAATATCCTTGCATGTGTTTGTTTGTATTATGAACTGCGATAATTATACTATTGATGAACATATGTTATTCACACTCAATAACCTTAATCATAAGATTATTGGACTATAATAATAAATAACTCAATTGTTTTAATTTATATTCTTCTATTTAGGTTTATTTGGGCCTTTATTATTATTTCTGTTAATTGGTATTCTTTTAACCTAAGTTGCTTCTTTTGGATTAAAATAGGAAACAAAATCTGAAATAAAGAATTAGATAATTAAATTTGCAAATATCTTAGAAAAGGAATTAAATGCAAATTTCTGTCAGGATATTCTCCAAAAATCTTGCAATTAAAACTCCTCTACAAAATCCTTCAAAAATAGAGAAAATATATTTTGAAGATATTATTCAAGAAATTCTTCTGCAAAATCTCTCACAACAATGTTGGAATCAATTACAATCAATGCACAAATATCGAAAGAAATCTGGAAACAATATTTTTAGAATAAAATATGAGACTATTTGGGAATGAAGATATATATTTAATAATTTGAAACAGGAAAAGAAACATCTATAATTGTAAAACAATATCATAAGACAAATTTTTAATTTGACTTTGTGCAAGGGAAATAAGATTATAAAAGAGACTTCAGAGGAAGGAAGAAGCGACTTTTTTTATCGCGTTTTAGGGGAGCTTCATAGGGTTTTCTTAGTTTCTTTTCTTCTTTGTAATTCGTCTGTTTTGTCTCTGCATGGAAGACTAAAACCTTTTTTGGTTGATTCCTTTGTAATTTTCCATTGAGTTTTGAGGTTTTGGTCCATAGAATTTTCGTTTTCTAATTCTCTATAGCAGTTGTTTTAATATTCTAATCTCCTGAAAAACTGATTTTTGTGAGAAGTTGACTTGAACGCACGATTGAGAGTCTTACTTATCTTTAAACTTTTGTTTCTTAGTTAGTTCACATTGTTCTAATTAATTTCTTGGGTGCATGATTCAAGAGAGAGGAGATAAGCATTCCCATGAAGTATACACATGGAACAAAATGGGTACTGATTAAATCAGTAGACGCATGCTTTACTGGTGAGTTTCAGCTAAATCAGATTTACACATGTTTAATATGGTTTAACTCTGTCAGATGATTGAGAAAAGATTAATCTTTAGAGAACCTGTGACGAATTCAATGGTGGAAAAACATGGGGATCATTCGCTTTTTATTTGTTATTTTAATTTCTTTTATAGTTTATGCACAACTATTTCAACCCCCTTTTATGTTTATTGTTACTGCTAATTTTTCTTGCTTGCAGAGATAGATTCTGAACACTGATTTACTGATTTCAGTATTGGATTTGTTGGCAGGCGAATTGAGGTCATCTGACCACAATTATACTATCATATATCTAACCTTAGACATGTCTATGCTGAAATTATTTTAATTTGATAGTAAAACGACAACTCTCAACTATGTACATAAGCATATATATATATATATATATATATATATATATATATATATATATATATATATATATATATATATAT
>Ga0123342_1005869_pt1 | contig 17445 bp, 19 predicted proteins | sample Turbeawhitnodule_FD_89960 | JGI IMG/M metagenome (GOLD analysis project Ga0123342, IMG submission 89960) | Root nodule microbial communities of legume samples collected from Mexico - Turtle bean Mexico white nodule | ecosystem: Host-associated > Plants > Roots > Nodule | place: Mexico: Nepantla... | reverse complement strand
GGATTTACAGGTTACTGAGAGTGGAACTAGGAAATGTGGTTGTCCTTTCAGATTACGAGGGTATCCAGTAAAGAGTGGTGAAGGATGGATATTGAAATTAATTTGTGGGTCTCATAATCATGAGTTGGCAAATACATTGGTTGGTCATCCATATGTTGGTAGGTTCTCATATAGTGAGAAATCAATGCTTATGGACATGACAAACAGTTCGGTGAAGCCTAGAAATATTTTGCTAACAATGAAAGAGCATAATGAGAAAAATATGACCACAATAAAGCAAGTTTATAATGCACGATATTTGTACAAAAAATCAGTACGAGGTGATAGAACTGAAATGCAACAATTGATGATGTTACTTGAGCGAGGTATGTATGTCCATTGGTTTAGGTTTGAAGAAGGAACAAATGTTGTTCAAGATTTATTTTGGACACACCCTGATTCAGTGAAGCTATTGAATTCCTTTAACATTGTATTGATGATGGATAGTACGTACAAAACTAATAGGTATAGGATGCCCTTGTTTGAAATTGTTGGTGTTACATCAACGAGATTGACCTTCAGTGCTGCATTTATGTTACTTGCATCAGAACGTCATCATAACTTTGTATGGGCCCTTGATAAACTGAAAGGTTTGTTTTTGAGAGTTGATTCATACCCAAAGGTTGTGGTTAGTGATAGAGATATTGCACTAATGAATGCAATACATGTTGTGTTTCCCAAAACTGTTAATTTGTTATGTCGTTTTCACATTGATAAAAATGTTAAAGCAAAATGTAAAATGATTGTTCATCCAAAAAAGGCATGGGATCAAGTGATGGAACCTTGGGGAGCTATTGTTGATTGTGAAAATGTAGAGTCCTAAGAACATCGTGTCGAGACATTTAATGTTTTTTGTTCACCATGACCTATATTTACCGAGTATGTGATTAGTTATTTGTTAAATCCAGATAAAGAAAAGTTTGTTAAGGCTTGGACGGATAAGGTCATGCACTTAGGCAACACGACAAGTAATAGGGTTTACCGAAATTCTACTGGATTCTATAATATGGAATGTGAAAAAGGATTTACGGAAACAAAAATTCATAAAGAAAACGGATGTTCAAATCCGAAAATATGAAACTTTACTTACCTTTGTCAACAACACTCTAAATCACAAGAGAGATGTCTGAAATTTGGAAGAAGAACGAGCTTTTGATTGAAAGTGTCGCGCTGCTATTACCAAGAACCAAACAATGACGTAGCATGCGCTCACGAACGACACTCATCTACACTTTTTAGGGTTTTATTAGGTTAAGGTTAATTTTGGGATTTTAAAAATTAATAAGGGTAATTTTGTCTTTGCATAAGAGTGTGGGGTGCATGAAGAAAAACAAAGGGGTACAGAAAGAAACTGCCTTTAATAAAACAAAGAAAGGTAAAAAAGAGAAAAACAAACCATTTTGGGTCGAGCCCGTTTAATCCCAAAAAAAGTTACAACAAAAAATGTAGGAGTTGTGGAGGCTGAAAAAGAAAAAAAAAAGGAAACATGTTGTAGCTGCACATTGGAGAGCAAATCTAAACAAAAAAAAAAGAGGAAAAAATAGAACATCGAAACAAAAAGCATGGAGGCACAAGGCAACGAAAAAGTGAAGAAAGCAGATAGAGTGAGAAGCATTGAGGAGCGACAACTGCAACCAAAAAACAAACGAGCAGCATAAAAAGAAAGAGAAGGGAGAAGAAGAGTGACTCCCACCAACGATTTTGCTCCCTCCGCCAAGTCCAATAGCCAACTCCAAACCATCTGCTCCCTGTAACCGCCTGCGCCACCATTCCTCAGTTGTCGTTGCAACATCACTTGTTTAACTCTCATCACTAAACCCAAGCTCCTCCATCTCGTCTTCTTCACCAACGCCGGAGTGATCTCTCGAAGAATGTATTCCCAATGTATTGAATTAAGAGAAAAATACAAGTAATTACAAATTGAGTTTTTTCTTCTTTTCTTTTTAAAACAATCTTACAACATCTTTTTTATAGCTAATTACCCACTTCAGCTACCAACAGGAAAAACATAATAACTAAAGGTTTTATTCGGTAATAAATCCTCCCTTTCACCAGAATCCTTATCCTCAAAAATTAAAATCTAAAACTTCTTGAAATCATAAAAAAACTCCCATATAGCATCTTCAGGTGGTGCTTCCATTTGACAAGGACTTTGGTTACAACTTTATTTTTTAATAGTCATTCAATTAAGAATTAATTTTGGTTCTTTGATATTCAATCCATCTACAGGAATTGAAATCGATGTCCCAACTTCCTCCACATATCTTTTGAGTTGCAAGACATGAAACACATTATGAATTTTAGAATGGAAAAGGAATTGGAGTTTATATGCCATTGTTCCCATCTTGTCGTCAATTTGAAATGGACCGAAGTACTTCAATGCCAACTTAGCATTCTTTTGAAAAGCTACATAAGTTTGTCGATAAGGATGCAACTTCACATACATCATGTCACCAATTTCAAATGTTCTATCACTCTTGTGTTTGTCAACTTGTTGTTTCATCCTGTTATGTGCATTTTTCATGTGAAACTTAATCAACTTCAATGCTTCTTCTCTCTTCTACAAGCTTCTATCAACCAATTATATTCTAGATTCACCTAGCAAATAAGGAAGATAAAGTGACAATTGTTGGCCATACACTACTTCGTAAGGACTGAATTTAATGGTATTGTGGTAGGTAGTATTATACCACCATTCAACCAAAGCTAACCATTTAGACCAATCTTGAGGAACATCTATACACATGCACTTCACAAAAGTCTTTAAACCTTTGTTAACAATCTCAGTTTTCCCATCCATTTGAGGATGATAGGCAATAGACAATTGAACCTTCACATCTTGAAAAGCCATTAAATCCTTCCAGAAATGACTCATCTCTACCTGAATGGCCACCAGCAGTAGTAGAATGTAACAAAAGAAGAATGTCCCTTCTCAAAACTGCATCTTAGCATACCACCAATCAATATTTTCTGCACAGAATACCTTGCCACCATGTATAATGTTTATGAGTTTGCTACCTTAGATTTTATATCCTGTATGAGTTGTTGTAAGAGAGTCTTATGCTGCCATGATAATTTAATTTTGTCCATCAAATCGCCTTCAGGAGTGAAAGTAGTGATAACATTGTTTTCCACTATATCTTTTTCTAAATAATGCATCTGTAACCACATTTGAATGACTCTGTTTGAATTCAATAGAAAAATCAAACTCCATGATTTTGACCAACCATTTTTGTTGGAAGGGTGTGATCAATCTTTGACTGAATATGTACTGAAGACTTCTATGATTCGTATTTATAATGAAGTGTGAATTAGTAAATAATGCCTCCACTTTTGTACAACAAAAACTAATGCTAACAATTCTTTTTCATAAGTGGATAAAGATTGTTGCTATAAATTTAACACTACTAATAAAGGTTATAGGATGTGTTCTTGCATTAAAACAACCTCAATACTTGTACTTGAAGCATCCACCTCAACAACAAATTCTTTGGAAAAATTTGGTAAAGCAAAGAGCACTCACCAAGCTAACTTTCAAATCATGAAATGCAACCTTAACTTTTGCATACCAACATAAACTATTTTTCTTTAACATATTTGTTAAAGGTCTAGCAATACTTCCATATCCCTTCACAAGAAATCCTCACAATTGTTTAACTGTTTTTGGCATTGGCCACTGTAGCACAACTATAATTTTTTTCTAGATTGGTGGCTACTCCTTGTTTAGAAATAAGGTGACCCAAGTATTCAACTTTTTCCACTCCAAAATAGCATTTAGATCTTGTTGCAAATAGAGAATGTTGTCGCATAGTCATCATCAACACTTGTTCTAGATGAGTCACATGATCTTCCAAAGTGTTGCAGTAAATCAAGATATCATCAAAGAATACTAACAGACTCCTTAGGAACTTGCTAAATACCTCATTAATTAACCCTTGAAATGTTGTTGGAGCATTGGTTAGGCCAAATGGCATAACCAAATATTCAAAATGTCCAACATGTGTCTTAAAGGTTGTTTTACGGATATCAGTTTTATCCATGTGAACTGAATTGTAGCCTGCTCTTAGGTCAATTTTTCAAAATAGAGTTGATCCATGTAGCTCGTCTAGGTGGTCATCCACTAGAGGTATGGGAAATCTATCCTTCATAGTTTGTTAGTTAAGGTCCCTATAATCAACACAAAATCTCCATGTCTCGTCCTTCTTGCCCACTGGTGTGAGTTGATTTTAGATTGACACATTTTATATGTTTCACTTTTATTTATGCTTTTTGGATTAGTAAAATATGATGAGAACTCAAAGAAGATTTCCATTGGACACGAACTTAACCAAGTGGTTAAGTAAGTGTGAAGGTTCTTTTCTAGAGAACAAAAGGGAAAAACACAATATAAAGGTGGAGATGATGATTGCGGAATTGAAACATTAAAATATGGCAAAGACAATATATTTATTGAATTTAAAAGAAGGAAGACGAGAATACAAATGAAGGGAAAGGGAGTAATGGAAGAAAGGAAAAGATAAAAATTAAGGAAAGCTTATGGAGAATAGAGAGGATGATCACGCCACTTGGAATGGTGGGAAGTTCCAAGATGGGTGGTGAAGAGTCCCCACATAGAGTATGCTCTCACAAGACAAGACCCAAACTTTAGGAGAAACACTCACTAAACACTCAAGTAGAGTTTTCTTACTATATTAATTAAATATGTAAATACAAGAGGCAAGAAACTCTATTTATAGGAAAGAGTGTCTTGGAAAACAAGAGAGAAGGAAGGGGGCAACATTTCCAAGACTTCTAGAACTTAGGTAAAGCCTTGGAATGTCACACATTTAGGAGTGTTTCTAGAAGGTAGGTTGACCTAAAAACCTAGGGTGACACATGGAGTGAAAATGTGCTTGACACAAGCCCAATTTATATTAAGTACACCCTAATCTACTGAAATTAAAAATAATGAAATTAGATGGTGCTCAAATCCAATTATGTGGGTTCTGCTCCTGGTAATCCTTTGAGGAATAATAGGCTCTAAAGCAATGGCTATGGACTAATCCTAATCTAGCCCTGAGTCCTGTGTCATGCCCCTAATCATCCTTTTAGAAGGTTAGGCTAGCTCAGTGGTTGCTTTATCACTTAGGGTTCCATCACCCACCAAGACTATTGGACTAGCATTAGAACTGGTGTTGTTTTGAATAAAACCACTTTTGAGATATTCTTGAACCAGTATGTCAATAATGTCTTTTATTGTTTAGCATATCTATAGAGTCTTTCTTTTAATTGGAATTGCTTCATAGATTAAGGGAATTTGGTGGTCGTGACCAACTACTTTTGGTGGTAAGGTGGTTGGCTCCAAAAAGATATTTTGGAATTTAATCAACAATTCAACAATATGGACTATCTCCTGATTGGTAGAAGTATGAGTTGTTAAAGAATGCATAAGTGTGTCAACCTGTTGATCACATACATGGATCATAGATAGATGCACTTTACAATCTTTTGTTTTCTCCAACTGTTTTCTTCTCAAAGTTTTCAATCCTTCTTTAGAAGACCCATGCAACACAAACTTTCTTCCTCTAACTGAAAACTACATTGTTAATTTTTCAAAGTTCCAAGTAATATCACCCAGGGTGATTAATCATTTTATTTTGAGAAGCAAGTCACATCAACCCAATGGAAGTAATAACATATCATAAGTAAAAGCAGTCTCTTGAATAGTCCAAGAAAAATATTTTACCATAGAATTTATAGTGACCTTAGCCCCGTCTGCAACCACCACTTTCAAAGGAGGAATTTCTTCAAGCAACCCATTTTGGTAGCCCATTGAACATGGAGAAAATTGTGAATGCTTCCACTATCTATAAGGATGTGCATTGGTCTCTTCTTGAAATAGCAGTTATTCTCATTGTTTTAAAATTTGCAACACTCGCAAGAGCATTAACAGAAATGTGAGAGTCGAAAGAAGGTCCCCGATCAGTGATAGAATCCTGATATGAGTCATCCTCCTCCGTTTCTGATGACCTATCGTCATTGACTTCTAAAACATGAATTTCTAATTTTTTATGTATTAAAGCATGTGCAGGCATAAAAGGTTCCTCACAGAAATAGTAAAGACCCTTTGATTTTTTTTCACTCATAAATGTTGGCATGAGGCTTCTATAGGGTTGCTTATTGATTTGTGTTTTGGTTTTGGTAGACAGAATATCCCTTTTGTTGGAAGAAGGAAAAGATAGGAGGGGCTTAGTTACTGTTCTTAGAATATTTTAAGAATTGTTTGGGTGGAAGCAACGTTTGCAACAGATTCATATAAATGTCTATTGAGAAGCCTTCAACATGGTGGTTGGCTGGAATATTCAAACATGGTGGTTGGCTGGAACATTCAAACCATTATTTGATTGTCATGTTTTAACCCACTAAAAAAAATGATCTTATATTATTCTGAAAGTTGCAACCTAGAAACCACTACCAGACAATCAACCTATCAACTAATCCTGTCTCTCGCAGTCGTATGAGATCAGCCATCAGATTATTGTAAATACCTCCCAATTGTTCGGTCAAAATTTTCTTAATGCTTGTCCAAACAGGGAGGTTGTCAAGGGAAAGAGATTGAACCATAGATGTGTGTCATTGTAAGGCTTTTCCTTCAAGATTAACAACAATAAGCTTCGTTTTAACCTCCTCAGGCATTCCATCAATGGAAAAATAAGTTTCACAATGGTAAATCCATTGCTTCACGTAATCACCATTTAAGTGGGGAAATTCAATTATGGCTAACCTTGTTCCACACGAATAAGTGGAAGAATTGTGGTGTGTTTTCGCTACTTGTATATTTGTGTCGGTGATATGGTTCTTGAAACATTTTTGGACTCGTTCTGCCACTCCTGAGTCCATCGTTTGTCTCAGGAAGTCATAATCTCTATAAATCTTGCTTCTAAACGTTCTTCTTATTTATGTAACGCTGATTGACTTCTTGTTGCTTCTGCCATACTCGTGACAGGAAGCTTCTTAGCTGATACCACTGATGTAGACAATTCTAAAAGACTAAGAAAACTCGAAGAATTGGGATAAAAAGAATTCCAAAGGATGAATGGATTCTGAATGTATTCAAATAAGAGAAAGATACAAGAAATTATCAATTCAGTGTTTTCTTTTTTCTAAACAACCTTACAACATCCTTTTTATAGTTAACTACATAGTTCAGCTACCAATAAGAAAAATAGAAAAATAGAGTAACTATAGGTTTTGTCATGTAGCAGTTCCATTCCTCCAACTGCACCCCCACTGAGATTGATCTGGTAGCTCTTATGAAAAATGATTCTTCATATTTCAAAAGCGAAAATTAACAGAGGATAAAACAACGAAACGTAAAATGAGATAAAAAATAGTCAAATTGAAACTCTTAATTTTAAATAAAAATAAAAAGAAAGGGTACAACAATAGAATCCTGTATATCTTATACAAGGTGGATAACTTGATCCTATATATAATGCGGACGATCATGGTCTAGCATGAACATTGACTTCCCATGAAGCTTATACACCCCTTTTAAATGGTGTGTTCGATACGTGTTTGTCCGACACGAACACACGATACTCGTATGATACGTATTGACGAAATGTCTGATTCAATAAATATTTTTTAGATTTGTAACAATTTTAGCACGATTACAATAGAAAGTAAAACTAATTGTATAAGTTTTTATTATGATCATAAAAATAACGAATAATTCTTTTTAAATCAGCTATGGAATGCATTTTCTGCCACAAAGGAAAAAACTCAATCATTATAGTGAGATATTTAGAGAGGACTTTAAAGCACGTCCTCAGGGTCATACTTCCGACGACACTTACTATAATTTGAAGGACTTTGTTCATCGTGGATTTGCTCATCTAGATATTCTATCTAGCATACATGCTTTTGTAAATACAACTAGCAACGGTTCAGTAAATTCACTTATTCACTATCAATACCTACTGGATCTGTTTTACAAATCCCGAGCAAGATCATTGACTCTTTCAAAATCAACCTGCTCCTTCCACTGCACAAAAGGAAAGGAGTCACAGAAAGCGGTAGACCGAGGAACGAAGCCAAGGAATTATTAGGAACCTAAATTCAAGAATTCCATTTTGAATCTAGTAATTTTTATATTAACTTAAATAAATGTCTGCCTCTTAAAATATAATTTTATATATTTTATTTTTTTTAACAATTTAGTAATTAAATACACGTTGTTTTTTTAGTATGGGGCATAAATAACTAAAATAGAAACAATTTTTTATTTACCATTTATAAATTATTATTGTGGATAATTATTTTATGAATTTATGTGACTTCAATATAATAATATTTTCAATGTTGTATAAGAAACCTTGAAGCCATATTATTAACGTGTCACTACTAATTAACATTTCTCTTCTACATTTATTACACAATTATTGTATGTATGCAATTATTGTATGATATTGAACAATTAATTTAATAATGACAGAGAAAAAAAGTAAAGAGAGGTCATGAATGCTGATGACAATGCTGCTATTAAATTCAGTCATTTTTTTCCATCTCAAAACATTGATTTTATAGAAAGAAATATATGTACTACCGATTTTCTAAAAAGTGTCAATCCTTTCACGAAAACAATCATGATGTTTTTCACAATTCTTACTTCCTCTAAAAGGTGAAGATTTGTCCAAAGCACGAGATTTGTACATTAATATCAAGCGTGTGAATGTAATGTTGTAGAAGGAGAGTTGACCAAAGTTAGGTACATGAAAAAGCATAAAGATTTTCATAAGCGTGAATATAGATGGGATACTAGACATTATAGTATATCAAACGTGTGAATGTTGTAAAAGGAGAGTTGACTAAAGTTCGGTACAGAAAAAAGGGTAAAATTTTTCATAAGCGTGTATATAGATATGATACTAGAAATTATAGTGACATATTTAGAGAGGACTTTAAAGCACCCCTCAGGGTCATACTTTCAACGTCACTTACTATAATTTGAAAGACTTTTTTCATCGTGGATGTGCTCCTCTAGATATTCTATCTAGCAGACATGCTTTTGTGAGTACAACTAGCAACTGTTCAGTAAATTCACTTATTCATTATCAATACCTGCATATCTCTTATACAAATCCCAAGCAAGATCATTAACTATTTCAAAATCAACTTGCTACTTTCACTGAAGAAAAAGAAAGGAATCACGGGTAGAGGTAGACCGAGGAACAAAGCCAAGAAATTATTAGAAACCTAAATTCAGGAATTCCATTTTCAATCCTGTAATTTTTATATTAACTTAAATAAATGTCTGCCCCTTAAAATATATTTTTATATATATTATTTTAACAATTTAGTAATTAAATACACCTTGTTTTTTTTAGTGTGAGGCATAAATAACTAAAATAGAAACAAAATATTTTTTTTAACATTTATAAATTATTATTATGGATATGTATTTTATGATTTTACTATGCACTTTTATTATCTGTTAAATGTAGTATAGATAAACAAATAAACTTATATTACAAATATATTAAACTTAACTAAACAATGTGACTTCAATATAAGAATATTTTCCATGTTGTATAAGAAACCATGAAGTTATATTACTAACGTGTCATTATTAATTAACATTTTTCTTCTACATTTATTACATAATTTTTGTACTAATTATTGTACGATATTGTACGCAATTAATTTAATAATGACAAAGAAAAAAAAAGTAAAGAGAGTCAATGAATGCTGATGAGGATGTTGCTCTTAAATTTACTCATCTTTCTTACCATCTCAAAACATTTGATTTTATAGAAACAAATATATGCACTACAAAATTTCTTAAAAGTGTGAATCCCTTCACGAGAAGATCATGATATTGTTTTTCACAATTCTTACCTCCTCTACAAGATTTGTCCAAAGCACGCGATTTGTACATTAATATGAAGCGTGTGAATGTTGTAGAAGGAGAGTTGACTAAAGTCCAGTACAGGAAAAAAGGTAAAAATTTTCATCAGAGTGTATATAGATGGGATACTAGACATTATAGTGATATAATTAGAGACTTTAAAGCACCCCTCACGGTCATACTTCCGACGCCACTTACTATGATTTGAAGGACTTTGTTCATCGTGGATGTGCTCCTCTAGATATTCTATCTAGCAGACATGCTTTTGTGAGTACAACTAGCAATGGTTCAGTAAATTCACTTATTCACTATAAATACATGCATTGATCTGTAATACAAATCCCGAACAAGATCATTGACTCTTTCAAAATCAACCTGCTCCTTTCACTGCATAAAAGGAAAAGAGTCACGGGTAGAGCTAGACCGAGGAACAAAGCCTAGAAATTATTAGAAACCTAAATTCAGAAATTTCATTTTGAATCCTGTAATTTTTATATTAACTTAAATAAATGTTTATCTCTTAAAATATAATTTTATATATTTTATTTTAACAATTTAGTAATTAAATACACGTTTTTTTTAGTGTGGGGCATAAATAACTAAAATAGAAACAAATATTTTTTTTTAACATTTATAAATTATTATTCTGGATAATTATTTTATGATTTTACTATGCATTTTATTATCTGTTAAATGGAGTATAGGAATATTTTCTGGATCAGAAACTTGAAGCTATATGACTAACGTATCACTACTAATTAAAAAATTTCTTCTAAATTTATTACATAATTTTTGTATAAATTATTATACCATATTTTACGTAATTAATTTAATAATTACATAGAAAAGAATAAAGAGAGTTCATGAATGCTTATGACAATGGTACTCTTAAATTTACTCATCTTTTTTTCCATTTCAAAACATTTATTTTATAGAAACAAATATATGTACTATCGATTTTCTAAAAAGTGTTAATCTCTTGACGAGAACGATCATGATGTTGTATTTCACAATTCTTAGTTCCTCTAAAGGTGAAGATTTGTCCAATGCACGAGATTTGTACATTAATATCAAATGTGTGAATGTTGTTGTAGGAGAGTTGACCAAAGTTTGTTACAGGAAAAAGGATGATGTTGCTATCAAAATCGAGGAAGAGTACCTTGCGAGACTTGAAGAATTAAAAAAGAAGATTAATTTTGTCTAAAGCAGAATCTCCTGTAAAAGTTGCAGATAAAAGTTGTAGAGATTTGGAACCCAATTCTTGATTGTTAATTGGTGCTTCTTGGTCAGTGTAATTTTGAATTCTCCGCATCAATGGATGATTTTATTAAAGAAATAATAATTATCAAATTATACGCAATTATTGTAATTATTGTACGCAATTATACTTAATTAATTTAATAATGATAGAATCTCATGATTAGTGATTCCTACATAATTAGCTTGTAATTTGGAAAGAGAAAGTCTCCATACACTTGTATATATTTTCTATACATGGAGTTATGTAAGTACACATACACACAAGAAAATAAAAAATCTTAAATTTTTTTACCATCTTATATACAATCTTTTCCTACCCATCACAGTGCACCTAAACTTCCAGCAGACCAACCTTCTTCTTCTTCTCCCATGCAGGAACTTCCTGTTCGACGATCAAGTCGTTCATCAACCCCACCTTCCTGGGCTTCAAGACTACGTAACGGGATTCCAAGCCAATCATTCGACCATTACCCAAGATCGGTTGGATAGAACCAGGTATCCTATGCATTATTTTGTTTCTAATTCACGAATTTCTTCTACACAGAGTTGGAGTAACCATGTTCTTTAGTAACTACTTGCAACCATGTTCTTCTTCTTCTTGTGAAAGGAATTGGAGTACCTACAATTTTATCCATTATTTGAAAAGAAATAAAATGACACCTAAAAGGACAGAGAATCTAGTATTTGTTCATAGTTTTTTTTGTCTTCTCCCAAGAAACTCTTCAAAATACAAAGAAGAAGAAACTAAATTGTGAGATATTGCAGGAGATGATTTTTCACTGGATGACAACAAAATTCTTGAGATCGCTAACTTATCTCCTAATGAACCAGAGTTAGAAGTTGTATTTTTCAATGATGATGAACAAATGTAAAATTCAAACTTTATAAATTATATTTATCTTTTCTTAGATTTTTTTTATAAATGTTTTTCTTGATTTTTTCAAATTATGAAGTATATTAGTACATTTTAATATATATATATATATATATATATATATGTAATTTATTTATTTTTTTGTTGTGTTTCGTGTTCTATAATTTTTAATTTAATTGTGTTCCGTGTCTGGATCGTGTTCGTATCCATGTTTGTGCTTCTTAGTATGAATAGCTTTTGTGAAGATATCATTTGATTGGTCTTCAGTTTCAATGGAAAGAAAATTCATAAGATTATACTGAATTTACGAACTACATGATAATCAATCTTCTTTAGTGCTTTCATGAAAAGTTGAGTTGTGAACAATGTGACGAGTAGATTGATTATGCAGTATAAAATAGTAGTAGCGCTTGGTTGCATTCTGCTGAGGATGTTTCTTGGCAATGAAGGCATGCAGATTCTGCTGCCACTCCATATGCCTTTTTTAGCTCATACAGTTGCATTTTTTTCCTCTTTCGCTGTGTGCCGTTCTGGAAGAGTGAAAGTGACTTTTGGTATGCAATTATAGCTGTACGGTGTAAGCAATCAACACATTTTCCTTTTTGGAGTAACCCTAATTTGTTGGAGCAATATGCTTTGTTCGTGTGACATGGGTTTCAATGCCTTTTGAGATATACTTTTCTATTGGTATAGAATTTTTTTTTTATTAGCCTTTGATCCAAATTGCATCTTTTGCATGTGGTGCGGGAAGAAACAGTCCTCGTTTTGTTGTTAGTGTTTTTTTTTCTAGTTGAACCTTTTATTTTTTTAATCTGGGCTTCTTTTGCTTTCAGAACCTTTTTTTTATTTCCTACATCATCTAGACTATTTCTTCCTGCACCTCCATAGGTTCTTCTACCACCCTCATATAAAACGTGAAAATACTTTTTTATCTTTCTTGTGTCACCCCCATAGAGTAGCTTCCAGATTACGTAATCGGACATACATTTGAAAAAACTTCCAGATTATATAATCTGGAGTCTAAAAAAGACTTCCGGATTACATAATCCAAAACTAATCATGCATATGAAAAAAGGTTTTCAGATTATGTAATCTGGAAGCTAATTACTAATTTGAAAAAAGACTTCCAGATTATATAATTTGGAATATTACAGGGGTATTTTTGGAAATATGAAAATTTATGGAGGTGAGAGAAGAATATATGGAATTGCAAGAAGAAACAGTCCATCGTCTATTTTGTAAAAATGCTGGGTCCATTAATTTGGCCCAGCACTTTTATTTATTATCACCGCTTTTTTATATCTGCACCATTTTTTGAAATAAAGCTTAGGCCCATTAATGTGGTCCAACACTTTTATTATTTGCATCCTGCTTTCTTATATCTGCTCTACATTTTTTAAAAGTCTGGGCACGTTCGGCTGGCCCAGTGTTTTTGTTATTCGCCACCTGCTTTCTTATATCTGCATGACATTTTGTTGAGAAGCTTGGCTCATTGGGCTGGCCCAGCCGTTTACTATTTGTCACTCCCCTTTATATTTATCGGCCCACCATCTTTCATTTTATTAAAAAATGTTTGGGCCACCTTTATTTCACATATACAATCACTAATGTTTTTTTTTTTAAAAAAAGAGGTAAAATAAAAAGATCATAATAATTAAAAATATAATTTTTGGCACTAAATTTTAGATACTTGTATCACGTCATCTCTATTTGATATTTTAAATAAACACAAAATTTTAATAAAAAATCCTAAAATAAAATTCATGCAATCAGACAATAATTTAACTTTATGATTAATAACGAGTAATAAACATAATCACTCGCACTATCTCTCACAAAGTAGTAATAATTCACTCAAGGATTTTTAAAAGTCGTGCTAAAACATTAAATAAATACAATTTTATAAAATCACTTGATGTTTTAAGTAATTTTGACAGATTAATTCGATAAAACAATTAATTAAAATATTCACTACATTCTTTAGAGAGCTTATCAAAAAATATAATTTTAATCTATTGAAATAATCTTATTACAAGGAATAAGTTCTAAACAGTTTAAAAACGTTTAGAAACAAATCTTTGAATCATTAATCTTAGTAAAAAAAATACATGCTCGTACAAAAGAAATAAATTCAAACACACATAATATATAAACTAAGTTGTCTTTCTTCAAAATTTCAAACTTGGATTCATCAAATATAACAACTCTAATGGCTGTTGGAGATCCCACATCGACTAGAGATTAGAGCTTTTCATTGTATATAAGTGGGTGCAAACCTCACCTTATTGAGCCGGTTTTATGGGGTTGAGTTAGGCTTAAAGTCCACTTCTTAATATGGTATCAGAGCCATTTCGAGCTTATCCTAGCGAGTATTTGTTGGGCGTAAAGAAATCTCAAATATATAGATGTTAAAGTTGGAAGTAAAGAAAAAAATATTGCCTTCACAAAATGTACCAATAAATCAAACATTTTTGTTAGATATTGTAATTTCTTTTAATTTTGAAAGTGTTATAAATGACGTTAAACTATAGTTTTTAATGTTTTCAGTTATGCCATTATGTTTTCAAATACATCAAGCTAATTCCACATTTAATTTTATTTCGAAATAATATAACTTATGTTATCTTCAATTGCAATAATTTATTAATAATGATTTAATTTAATTTAATAAATTAATTAATTAATTTGTTTCATTATTTTGTAAAAATTGAATAAATCATTTTTAATAGTTTATGACTTATTATATTTTTACATTACCATAATAAATAAATCAGTGACTTAATGCATGCATAGTTTATTCAAAAATATTATAAATGTATTATGAAGAATAAGCAATAATTATCCAATTGCGATCACAATTAAATAATTGTGACCTAAAAGTAAATGTAACACATAAAAAATCATTGCCTAAAGAAAATGCAACAATTAAAATGTGTTACCTAAAAGTTTGTAGAAAAGTTGGCCTATTGTATTAGTCTAAAGCAACGATTTTGAACAACGTGTGATCATAGGACAAAAATAGTTTTCTTTGAGCAAAGCCCACGGTTTCATATTCCACAGTTGGAAAATCATGACCCAACCATTTCCTAAAGTTAAGGCCACCGGTTTTTAATGTTAGGCAAGAATTTTTAGTTGTTGTCTAAATTAATAAATGATGTAGTGGTAGTTCTTAGTTTTTAGTGAAACTTGAGAAAGGGTAGATGGTTAGCAATTAAGGAAACCTTGGACGAAATTCATGAGAATTAAGAGTATCTTTTGGAGCTTTTAAACTATCACGTGTCACTTTCATTTGCACATGAGTTAGTTAGACTATTCCACTTGACTCTTCAAGCTTTCAAGAGTCATTTGTGTCCAATGGAACTCCTTCTAGGCACCACATGTGTTTCCTCCTTAGAGTCATCATTGTTTTCCACCTATAATCATTACATCTCCTTAATTCAAGCAACTATCTATGTGCACTCCTTAATTTCAAGGGATTAAGATAGCTAATAATTTTTAGTGGAGTTAACTCTTGATTAACAAGGTTAACTCCATTTTCTTGTTCATTCTTCTCCCTTAGGTCGATCTCCTCCATTATAAACATGAGTCTCTTTCATTTGTAAAATACACCTTGAAAATTGAATGAAATTCTCTTTTGTGAGTACTTTGAGAGTTTGAGAGTTTTCTACTCTTGTTTTGCTTCTTATATTCAAGAATGTATGAAAATCATTTCTATTTAGATGTGATTCTTATTTTCTTTCTAGTATATGTCCTTGACCGAATCATTATTTGATGTTTAGAACATGTTTATTGAATTGTTTCACTAATTTATTCCAATATTCAAGTCATTGTATCCATATCATGCAAAATTGGCCAAAGATTTTTTTTTCTAGGAGAATGGGTATGATATTAATGCTTGGTAAATCTTGGGTATTTTGTTCTTGTTTGTTCTTTGAGTTGTAGTTTTCTTCTTAAAGTTTTTAAAGTTTTAAAAGTGTTAAATCTCTTTTTAAAGTTTGCCTAAAATTTAATATGTTTTTGGAAGATTTGAGAGTAATAAACATTAAGATGCAAGTGTTGTCCATTTGGTAATTATTTTCAAGAATAAAAAAATAAAAATAAATCCTCTTTGGACTTACTAATTTGGATTGCCAAGACATATACATATTTTAAAAGCTAAGAAAAATTAAAAAATATCAAAAGAAATAAGTGGCAAAAATTAGAGGAAAAATCTAAGTGGGTAATTTCATGATTATTCTGTCTTAATTTCTTAAATCAATTTGCTACTTGATTTCCATCGGGATTGCATAAATGTATCATTCATTTTTGTGAGTTTTGTCTTCCTTAATATGTATATTTAGGTACCTTTCATTAAAAAGTTTATCATGAATCTTATGGGTAAGCTTTTTACTTAGATTTTTCCTTCCCAAATGTCTTTTTCAAATTCTTTTTGCAATTTTTGAGTCAATTTGTCATATAGTTTTCTGTAATATTTTGGTGCCTTTTCTTAGCATTTTCAGTTTGTCTTCTTGATTCTTTGTGTTTTTGTTATATAATTTTTATAATTTTAAAGGTTTAAGAGCATATAGTTTTGTTTTCTCTTTTACTAGAAATATATCATTTCTTGATTTGAATTCTGAAGGAATTTTAGGTAACTTTTTTTTTTATGTGAATTGATTAGGGGAAAATCCATTATATGACACTTTCATGATTTGGATCAAGATTCAATAAGCAATTCAAGAACACAACAAGAACAAGAAACCAAAATAGAAACCCATTTCAAGAACACAAATCAAGAAACCCATGGGAAACCCATTTCAAGAACATGAACCGAATAGAACATCAACAGTAACATGACAAACTAATAGTAATTCCAACCGATTAAAACAAAAACCAATGACAAACTATTGTTTAGAAACATTCAATAGTAACATTTGACCGATTGAAAATCAAGTAAAAGAAACAAAACATGTTTTAGAGTTTTTGATATAGAATGGGTATGGAAGAAGAAGATGAAGAGTTGAAGAAACTTATGAGGTTGAAGACAATTGGAGTGATCACGCCACTTGGATGGTGGAAGACTCCAAGATAAGTGAGAGTGCCGCCACTTGAGGATTCCCAAAACCCACAAGATAAGACAAAGAGAAGGAGAGCAAGTCTCACAAAGAAACCACTCAAATTCAAGAGAGTAACTTCACTTTCAATTTCAATATTCAACTTTCAACTTATGATACAAGGCGCCATGTACCTCTATTTATACAAGGCAAGAGAGTTGGAAGAGTCACTCTTCTAGTTCCTTCTCTAAAATAGCGCCTAAGAGAGAAAGGAGTTGGAAGAGTCTTTCTAGTTCCTTCTCTAAAGTAGCACCTAAGAGCCTTACATGAGAGGTGTCTTTTGGTTTTCC
>Ga0123342_1005868_pt1 | contig 17448 bp, 14 predicted proteins | sample Turbeawhitnodule_FD_89960 | JGI IMG/M metagenome (GOLD analysis project Ga0123342, IMG submission 89960) | Root nodule microbial communities of legume samples collected from Mexico - Turtle bean Mexico white nodule | ecosystem: Host-associated > Plants > Roots > Nodule | place: Mexico: Nepantla... | reverse complement strand
TTTTTTTTTTTTTTTTTATTTTTTTTTTTTTTTTTTTTTTTTTTTTATTTTTTTTTTTTTTTTTTTTTTTTTTTTTTTTAAATATACTAATTTAATTTTCATTATTACTAAACTACACTACTTTTTTTATTCTTAGACCTAGATGTATTCTAAGGAGTTTGGATACCATAATGCACCAACTTTGATAAAAGAAAAACATTTTTATTAAATATATCAGAATGATATAAGTGGTTTTAGTTAATGAGATAAAAAAAAAATAGATATGTTATTTATCTATTATTCAAATTCATTATAATTAAATTATGCATATTTATAATTGAATATTTTAACAAACCTAAAAATCTATAAATATAACTTTAAGATTACTATATGTTCAATTTGTTATTAATTTGAGTGATGAAGTATTTTCTATAAGTGTATCAGTACTTGATAATCCTTCAACAAATACATCATTCAACTAATACAATTCGGAGACAAATGCTAGTAAGAACACAAATAATTACTTAAGTAACACGCTTTAGTTTAGAATTTTGATATATTTTGAACTTGATTTTATTTTTTATCTAAAAACAATTCAAAGAGAATTAGTAATTTTAAGCTTTTAAACAAATTGATTTGAAAATTATTTAGAAATAAAACTATATAGAATATAATAATTTAGAAAAATATATATTTTAAGCAATAATTATTTAGAAAATATGTAAATAAGAAAAAATTTCTCTATTAAGATGGTAATTGTAATTATTTTAGGATTCTTTTATTTTAAAATAAAAAAAAATAAAAGAATGAAACCGTACTATTATAATAATGTTATTTAAATAATTATTTCAAACAATATATGTTATTTTTTTTTAAATGTTTGACACATATTACCATCTTATTAGAGAAAATACTTTTTTTACCAATAAATATTGCAAATTAAAATTTGAAATATAAGTAATCAATAGTATAAATAATAATAATATAATTCCTTTTAAGATAAAGCATACTAAATAAAATTGTATCTATTTAAAAAAAAAATATGGCATTGTTTAATGATTTACTAGCACTTATTTATAATAAATTTAATTTTTAAAGATGTTTATTTTGAATTCATATAATTGTGGTAACTGATTTTATTTTCTTGTAACTTTTTATTTTGCAACTAATTTCAAATTTCCTAGTATTATTTTTTAAAATTTTAATTTGATTTAATAACTGACCTCGAAAGACTGTTTTTCAACTTTTCTTTTATCTATATCCGAGTACTTAGTATCTTTTCAAATCTACACTTTTCATCTTTAACTTTAAATTAAAATTTAACATTATATTTTCTAAGATTTTTCCAATAAATAAAATTATCTTGTATCAAAATATAAATTCTTTATTATACATACGATCACTTAAAAATAAATATTTAAGATGTGCATTATAGACATTAAACACTAAATTAAAGAAATGATGATAATGTTTTCACAAGAAAAATATAATGAAATAGCATGTTACAAGATTACATGTAAGTTTGAAAATTTAATTTTTATCTATTTTTAATCTTTCATTAAGTTTTATTATTCATAATTAGTCTGTATAGTTTAATTCTTTCACTCATTTTAATCTCTTCAAAATACTAGTTGTGAACAATAAAAATCAACTAGACCATGAATAAGAAAAAATTACTAATATTAAAAAGAATCTTAAATTTAAATAGAGATTGAAATAAAACTATATGATATTTTTCTCATTTTATTTTTTATTAAAACTAAAATGTACCATTTTTAATCTATATTTTTAAATATATAAAAAAAATGTGTATATCATAATTTATCTCTTTTAATATATTTATTAAATACTATTAAAGTTTCGAGTTTCTCAAACATGTTTTACAAGTATCACATGCCTTCATATACATATTAACTGATATATCTTACTGTAAGTAAGTGAGGTCTATTAGATATGTTTAGTGACTAGTAGTATATTTATACTTTCAAATTTTTATTTATTTATTTCATAGTATCTTTATTATATTTATAGAAAGGCATTTAATTATTTTTTTTCATTAATTTTTTTAATTTTTTTTAAACTCTCAATAGTTAATAAACGAGTGAGTTCAATCTATTTTTTATATGTTTTTTTTGTTATATAGGTGTGTACTGATATGTGCAAACTAATATGAATTTTATTAAGAAAAAAATATTTAGGAACTCTGATTATCTTCTTCATCTTCTACAACTTTTTTTTTTCTGCAATAGAACTATTTGATATGACATTTTCTCCTTTTCAAGATTATTTTGTAAAATGCTGGTAGGGAAAACATCAACACTGCATGATTTATAATTTAATTTTTATTCCTAAACAGAGTTATTACATTTCTTTTGGTATCTAAGACCAAAGAGAAACTCAATGACTGAGTAAAACATTAGGGATTCATATTCTTTTGTTTCTCTCACAATATATCTTTACAATCAAAATTTATTTATTTTAGATGGTATATTATCTCTCTTGATCAATTATTGTAAAATTTACCTCTTCAGTATTTTTCATAAAATTATTTGTGTATTCTGCATCATATAGTCTCTATATTTTTTTTTATAATGCATAAGATGATATTATTGTAAAAATATATTTGTAATAGATAAGTAAAAAAAAAGTTAAATGTATTAATAATACTTAAGATTAACAAAGACATTAATATATATATGGAATAATTGTAGTTTAAAAGGGATTTAGGTCAATATAAATAAGTAGGTTAATTGTATTAATTTTGATTTAAAATAAGAATGTTGTGTGGGATAGATTAGATAGGAATATAAAGAAAATATAAGTGTGCCCTATAGAAGCATGTGTAAGAGGGGATTGATTGGTCCCAGATCCTATTTATACTGTTTCATGTGTGCCTCTAAACAGATCCCTCAAGAACACAGGCCGTCTGTCACACTAACATTCTCTTCCCAGCACACACATTCCCTTTTTCTCTCTTTCTCTCTCATTCACATTAAACCATATATTATCGATTACCAATTTTCAGCCTCCTAGAGATAAATCCAAACCACCATCACCATTGGACAAATCGAGCAAGACAACGTAGGAGACTCCAAGGATCTCACTTTTTTGTTTTCCTCGACGTATTTCCATCATCTTAGAGTTCCTCCTTCCTAACATGCACAATTCTTGAAACCCTTTTGTTTTTTTTTTCTGGGAGTGGCTATTTCCCTTGTTTTTCTCGTGGGTTTCTCGTTGAGAATGATGTAAAACTGGCTGGCTTTTTTATTTCTTGCTTCTTTGTTTGGTGACATGACATGCACCATGTTGGCTACGTGAGTACGGAGGTGTCCGTGTTTTTTGTTGTTGTGTATGTTTGTTCACACGAGTGTGTCCTTCTCAGAGACGGATATAAAGACAATAGCAATGCCAAAGGAACTCTTGAAGGTCAACTTGACCAAGCTCTCAGAAGCTGTGACATGTAAGTTGTGCAATAAATGGTTGAGAAAGGCAGCCACAATAACAGAGTGCTGTCATACCTGTAAGTTTTCCCTTTTCGCTTCTACCTTTTCTGTTTCTCCATGGTCTTGTGCTTTTTCAAATTTTTGTATGCTGGTGAACTAATTTGTTGGTGTTTTCCTCTCTGTGTTTTCTTTTCTTTTTTTCCCTTTTATGTTTTTGGAAACCTAATGCCTCATCTCTCTGATTTATGGTCACCTTATACAGTGACTTTATTGAAATTCTTTGTTAACAATAGCTTGATTTAGCTTCTGTACAGCTCAAAAACTTACACTTAGTATTTACACATCATGTATAGCATTCTGAGTTTTTTTAGGAATAACATACTGTATTTTTTGCCTCATGTTTCTACTCTTTTTATGCAGATGATTCAAAACAGTATATTTTTTTCTTGCTGTGAAATTATCAAATCTATATGTCTCTAAATTGTCAGCAAATTCATATTGTATCTGATAATCTGCAAAATGGTTCTTTGAGAAACTCAAGGGCCTGCTAGAAACTATGCTCTAGTCTCTATCATAGAAACTATCACTCATTGTGTTTTATTTTCCATTCACATTTCTGTTTCCAAATCTGTATGCGAGTTGCACCTCTAATTCTTGAGTCTTCTTTTTTAACAGTTTGCAGGGAATGTATAGAAAAGAAGTTAATAGATGAGAAATTAAATCATTGTCCATTATGCAATACAGACTTGGGTTGTTCTCCTCTCGATAAATTAAGGTAATTACAACCAACATGATACTTTCATGATGACTAACAGATTGGTCTATTATTCTCTCTGTTGCATGTGCTTGTCTCACATCACTCAATCATGTCATTGTAATTTGAATCATCATTATATGATTATATTGATAAAACAAATTTACTTTTCCATGAAATTACTTGATCTTCAGTGTAAAACCAACCATACCATACACGTATAGACCAAAAAACCAGGTTGTTTTGTTTGTAACTGGATAAAAAAATGAATGAGATATCTGAGAGAGATGATCTGATTGTTTGAATTTGTACATGCTCAGTGGAGAAAAATTGATGTGATCAATTCTGCATCTTTTTTTCCCTGTTCTTATCTCACTTTGATGGTTGAAATTTTCATTGTTTTCTTTTTCTCCCCAGTCGTTGGAGTTTTGCTGAATTTTGCCTGACTAAAATATTGTTTTGGAATGAACAGGTCAGATACTCGTAAGCAAGATTTGAGGGACAAAATTTTCCCATTAGAAGATTGGAATGATAAGGAACCTTCCTCCAAACTGATAGCCAAAATAAAAAAGAATTTTGCTTCTTCATTAAAACCCAATAGAGAAATATCTAAAGCTGGTTTTAGAAAAGTTGTCATTGCAGAAGAACCAGATCTTTCTGCTCCCAAACTTGATAAAGTGGAAGATGCTAAGGAAGATGAAAACGAGGGTGATGCGGAATTTGGGGAAGAAGCTGCTACAATTGGATCCGCTAGAAGAGCGAAAGCTGCGGCAAGAATAAAATTCACTTGCTCTGCACAACCTCCAGGACAAGAAAAGACAGATGGTGATCAGCCTCGAGTTGAAACTTCCAGCCGAACTCTCAAAATCAGAATTCCGGTAAAGGTTATACATTTGTTCTAATCCTGTAATCTTTATCTGGTTCTTCTTTCTTAATCCTTAGTGTGCCTCTCCTTTAAGGGAAGCTAATGTTATTTTGACCTTTGTCCTTTAACTTTTGTTCAAATGATCTGCACATTTATGTTTTAATGCATGACTGTTTCCTATGATATGCAGAATTTTTCAAAACCAAATACAGAGTTAAGGAATGAAAAGGTTGACTTGTTTGAGCCATTAAATTGCCTGGTGGAAGGTGGAAGAAAACGCAAGTCCTGTAGTAATTCCACCATGCAAGACAATAGTGTCACTTCAGTGCTTGTGCACTCTAATGACGATGACCCTCAGGTTGGCATGATCGAAATCGACAACCATAGTCACAGAACTGATGGTAACCAAAACGAGTCAATTCCTTCAAGCTCAGATTCAGTAAAACCTGTTGTGAGCACCAAAGAAAAAAAACCAAAAATCTCGGAGGACTTGAATTTTCCAGCACCAGCTGAAATTGATTCCGACACTGAAAGCAGCGAAGAGTTTGGTCCAATCTGGTTCTGCTTGGTTGCTGCAGAAGAGAAGTGAGATTACGTTTGATGGTCTATTTAACATTGATAATCATCATACTAATTTTTTAATATCTAACCTTTGATTTCCATATACAGTAAAGGAAGTGCACCATTGCCACAACTATCTTCGTGCTACCTACGTGTCAAGTGAGTTTTATATTCCTATTTTCTGTTTTTTGTTGGCTGTTTTTTTCAGTGCTTGAATGAGTATGCCATGCCATGCTTGAAATAATGGCTTATATGGCTGCTGTTTCCTTGGTAAAGAGCTGTTTCTGTATATTCACTTTTACAACCATACTTTCATTGTCCTTCTCTGGCATCCCTTTCTCTATATAAGTTCTTGTGTCATTCTGCATATGTGCCATATATGAATGATATCATTCTCATTCATCATCCATCTACATTGTCAATTTTGGGGTCCCGGACAATCTTTCTTATAAAGCACAAACTGGTATAGTATAACTGATAACTTCCACTAATAAATCTTCAAATCATTACAGGGATAGCAGTGTAACTGTTTCCTATATTAAAAAGTATCTCGTGAAGAAGCTTGGTCTTGCTAGCGAAACTGAGGTAAATGTGTTCTTTCTTTTTGCTAAAACTAACACCTTAGTGAAACAATGTATAGCTATTTTTTCTGAAGCAAATTGGTTTTTCTGGTTTACACTTTCAGGTGGATATCACATTACAAGGGCGGCCAGTTTTATCTTCACTGCAACTGAAAACCTTAGTAGACATGTGGTTGCAAACAGTGCCAAAGAACGACATTCTGACATCTTTTGGAAGCTCAGCCAAGGATTTTATTATGGTTCTTTCGTATGGTCGAAAGGCTAACACCTCAAACTACCTTCCTTGTTCTTAGAGGGTTTTTATTATTTTTATGGCTGTTTGAAGCCCCAAACTTTTCTGAATGACCATTGCGGTGCATACACTGTACCCTTCATTTTACCATAGATTTTATTGTTTATTGGAATTAGATTTTCTTTTTATGTTATGAACCTTTTTATATGTCTCACTTATTTTTCATTTCTCTTGGCTTTTTTATTGCTTCTTTGGCTATCCAGCAGAAAATAGGAATTTTTTTCAATGTATATCCTATTTTTTTAATGTATGGGGTAGAAGTAAAGAGAGATGGATAAAAAAAATAATGGAAGAAAAAATATTAGTACATGTGATAAATGATGTGAAAAGAAATAAAAAGAGAAGTAGAAAAAAGAGAGAAAAGTTTAAGGGAAAATAAATGTACGATAATAATAATTTTAAGAAACTATACATTGCGAATCTCGAAAGCACTCAATGATGGTGCGAATCTGATTTTGCTTTTGGTAGTTAATACTATAAAATAAATCGCAAGTTATGTTATAGAAAAAAGAAACACAAGTATAAATGTTGATATGATGGGAAAACTATTAAATGTTAATCAAGTGTTGTACTTATATTATTACTACTCACATATGTGATTAGTTTGGCAACCAATAATATATTTTTTTCACGAAAAATGATTTATTCAAACTCCTTGGGATACATATCTTGGGATACATATAAATCCCTGGAGAGGAAAGAGAGATAGAGGAAAAAGAAAAAATGAAAGTGATAGATACGATAGATTATCTGATCATATGAATGAGAGATAGGTATAAGAATGGTATAAAAGTTTAGGGTGTGAAAAAAAACCCGATTATTTATTTATTTATTTAATTTTAGAGGTGAAAAGATTAATGATGAATTTTTATTTATTCTAATCTAACACGTTAAATATGAAATGACGCGAACTGTTAAATCAATGAACATTGACAATAGTTGAGAGTTAACAAGAGAAGAGCTCCAGCACTAGTGTATGTGTAGATTTTAGAGAAGTTTAGCGACAAAATTGTGTCATCCTTTCTCACAAGAGTTCAACGCAGTTCAACTAACCCAAAGCAGATGTTAAATAACTAACTACTCATAAAAAAAAAGTAATTTAAGTTCGATTTAGTTTGTATTAATACATTCTTAGCAATAGCCATTGAAGTTTCTTAAACAATTTCACGTTCATTTTTATTTCTCAAATATAACTTGTTACCTTTTTCGGAACACACTATAAGTGCAAAAGAGGAATAAAATTAACGATATTTAGGAGTACGAAAACAGAATTTAAAACGGAATCAAAATTCTAGAGACAAAATTGTTTTATAACTTTCTATTCTTCATTCTCGCAATTGAAGAGCAAAGATTAGGCACGTGACACTGACACCAGACGAACGAATAGCGTCTTGTTGCGTTTGGATAATAATTGTGATCAATATTTTCATTTATTCTGTTGCTTAAAAGGGAAATAAAAAGATCAGCTAATGTTTGCATCAATATTCTTTTTTTTCACATCCAAAAAATGATCGCATTGGTTAGTTGCAAGATCTGTACGTAGAGATGTTGGATGCAAAAATCAGAGAATAGTTGTGGATAAGGAGAAAATTTGCAGAAGATGCAATTTAATGTTACGCGTGGTACGTACGAATTGCAGAACAGAAAGTTTACACTAAAGATCCAGAGCATGGTATAACTAGTAAAAGCAAATAAGCAGGCCTTATGGTACCAGAGGAATTGATTTTGCAAGCAAGTAATTCACCAGGACAACTCTTCTGAGAACATGGTTAAGCGCTATGGTTGATAAAGTAACTAGTTCACAATGAGAGTGCAATAAACTAGCACACTAAAAAGGGCATAATGCGATCAGCAACTGGCATACACAAGCTTGGGGAAATATACCCTATACTCTACAGTAATACGAATTTATATTTTCATGGAGATTACAGATTGTGGCGAGATACAGTCAGAGATTACATTGTTCATAGTTATTTCTAACACAGTTACGGAGAATTTTATAATGCAAACGCAAATCCATACAAACCCTAGGGTGACACCCCAAAGACTGGCCAATTATGCAAGTGGAATTGAAGATTACCGAAACTTAGATGCAGATGGTAGGTATTGCTATACTGTGTTTCAATCAAAATTGGCGGATTTTAGAAGAAAAACTAGAGTAGTAGCAGAAACAGCTGAAAGAGCTAGTCCTTAAATGCATTATTTGTGCTATCTTTCAGTACAACCTAGCATATCACAGGGAAAATTCGTATAGAAACCCTATTGTAACGATGATAAATTCCCAGCAGCACACCAATTACAGGGATAGTTCATCCAATAACATGGAAAATTTGATACAATGAATGCAGCATACATGAATGAATGGGTGATTGTTAGTGAATTGTACAGCAGAGTTGAGAAATGGAAAAGGAGAAATCAAACAGGGACATAGGCACCGGAGGCGGGAGTGTCACCAAGCATAGGGCCATAGGGGGATTCTTGATCGTCCCCGATAAGGTCGTCGGTACTCCGGAGCACGCCGTGCAGGAAAACCACCAGGGCCCCAATTAGGAGGGCAAGAAGAAGGTTGAGCCAGGCGCCGGTAGCGAAGAGTGCGACAAGGGTGAGAAGCGCGAGTGGGACGATTGCGAGGTGGAGGTCGTCGCGGGAGAAGTAGAGGAAGTACCAGGCGGCGGAGAGGAGGAGGAAGAGGAGGAGAGGGAGTGCGTTGGGGAAGAGGAGGAGGAGAAAGATGAGGAGGAGGAGGAGGGCGTAGTTGAAGAGGAAGTAGGTGACGTTGTGGGCGAGGCGGGTGGTGGTTTCGGAGATGGAGGACGGGAAGGTGAGGGCGGAGAGGTCGAGGAATAGGCGCCATGGGCGGCGCGTGGAGGCAACGGTTTGAGTTGCTTCCTTTATGTTTGCTAGCATTTCCGCAGAGGGCAACATTGTTGTGTGAATGAGATTGATGGAAATTAGAAGGTAGAAGAAGGGTTGTGGTGAGTTTGGGGGTTTTGGACTTTAAATTGGAAACAAGACGAGACCACTGAGTGAACGAGTCGTCCATGGAACCAACCAAGACGAAGTTTCTTTCTTTTCCGCTCCCTTCTTTCTCTCTCTTACACTTGGGCCCTCCCGGCCCAACTATCACCCACTACTTCCAAAACCCTCAGCTAATTGCTTCTTCCACCTCCATTTTTTCTTTACACCTTCCCATTACAGTTTCATCATATTTTTTTAAAAGAAATTCTAACACTTTTCACAAAATATTTTCATAAATATATTGAAAGGTCGAATTTATATATTCTGATATCATTATGCAAAATAAATAAATTCGTAGATTAAATGGAACAAAATCACCCAATCAATAAATTCAAAACCTATATTTGGAAAACTTCCAGATTTTATGTTTTCATGATTAACATTCCAAAATATATATTTTAATTATTTTCAAAAAATTATTTTACAATAATCAAATTTTATAAATATTTCGAATGAATTAAAAATTAATTTTAATTACGTATTATAAAATTTTGTTTTAAAACGTATAATTTTTAAATATATTTTAAATTACCTTTTCTGGAATATTTTTGACATACCCACATTTTATTTTATTTTTTAAAGACTTAGATAATATGTCATAATTTTTTTAATAATTAATTGGTGTGTATTAACAAATCCAAGTATATTTTGTTAACGTAAATTTGTTTTTTTTTATTTATTGGTGAATATTTCAAGCATATATATATATATATATATATATATATATTATTTCTTTTATTGTTGAGATTTTTAACATAATTGAATAAGTAGTTAAATGTCACAGTCACACACAACTCATCTCTTCATAATTCATATATGATTAATGTGTGACAAACTAGAATGAAACGAAAATGTTGACAAATGGATCATTTGAATAATTTATTATTTTATATAGTTTATAATTTTATTCTATACACGTTTTCATGTTAGAAGAAATCAAGAAACAACCAGCAAAATTTCAAAGAAACATAAATTAGTCACAAAAAATAATTGCATTTCATACATATTATCCGTGTTAGCAAAAATAAACTTAGGATATCAACTGACAATTTTCAACCTAAAGGTTATAAACTTTTTTTTTTATCAACCAGTCTAGCAAATAATAATTTGATGTCAAAACAAAGTCTCACTTCCTAATACATCTCATAAAATCATCTCTATGTTCTTCCTCTATCACCACAACAAACATAAATTCAAATGAGCTCAAAGTCTAACTCTTAAATATTTCTTATTATCAACTTGATTTTTCTAAAATAGACTACTTTTCGACAATGCCATTAACTCAAACTCCAAAAATAGAAAACAAATCTTTATCAAACATAAAAAGAATCAAAATATTTTTTGCATTCTATATTCTTTTTCATATTATGCAAAAATAAAATAAAAATACTTAGAAGTGTATTTTTTTTCCATGTGCAATGTCCCAAATTGAAAACAATGTTGAGAGAGAGGAAAGACTAAAAGTGATATTTTTTATCAGCAAAGAATAAATTTAAATTAAAAGGGATACTTTAGGGGTATCCCAACCCTTATACATAATCCAAAGACCACATTAAGAGTATCCGAATCCAAAGAAGCAATATGATGAATGTTGTTTACTGCATAAAATGCATAAAACCTGCACCAACAAGCACGTTGCCACTAGTAATCTACTATAAGAGTTGCAACTTGCAGCTTCTGAATTGGCCAGCTCCTTAACACCAAAACTCTCCAAAAGTATAGAATTTCTATATTTTGATATTTCTAATGCTATAACAGTTTTAATTATGTTCACCAAGATAAGAGTAAACCACCATGTCAGGCCTCCACCTTCTCATAAACATTCCTTTGGTGTCAGTTCACTTCAGGATCAAAGCACTCACCCTCCATATTAACCACGAACATATAACTATGCTTTCTCAAAACTAGAACCATCCAACATAAGCTACATAAGCTACCCATCCACCAATCCTTCCTCCCTATCAGACCACAAACTTCCAGCCATACAACTCTTTTTAAGCACCCGCCCATTAGAATTGCTAGTCAACACTATTTCTACCAATAGATCACACTCCAGTAGGACCAACATCTTAACTACTTCTGCATAAGCCAATAGAGCAAGATCGCCTCTGGGATAGCCCCATCCTCCTAGCGTAGTAGCAAACAACCCCATCCATTAGAATCCACACTAGCACCAAACCAGAAGTACCAAACCGAGCATCAAAATGCCAAACCAACAACTCCATGTTTGAGACACATAACTATATGTGGTCTGACAATGCACCCTAGCTTGGCTACGAACCTACACATGATGGACCCTTGCTGGAAGAACCAACCAGCAGCCAACGTGCTACATCTGCCTCACAAAACCAGACAACCTACTTCTCATAACAGCAGCCTCATCTAGTAAATAAGCTCTCCTTGAAGCCTAGAACAAAGACCATTTAATCCCCTTGAGTGATGTATTGAAAGCCAAGCTAAAGCACATCAAGAACACCAATGAGTCCTTCTACTTTTGATGGCCCCTTACTGCATACCAGTGGTCTTCATATCAGACATTAATCATTTCCCTACTACCTCATCCACCCCTACAGCAGCCACAAAGTTGTGTCCACCATAGTACAAATTCTTTACACCAGCAACTCCATAACACTTCCTCCCCATCAGCGCCTTCCAGGTGCACCAGATTGAACACTAGTTGCACCCTGTATCTACCAAAGTACATTCAACAATGCCACTGAATAAGCCATCTGTTTAGGCCTTGAATTCCACCTATAATTACCATCCAGCATGTCTTTAATTACCATTCAGCATGTCTATCACCAGGGCCAACACACTTTTATCAATATTACATCTTCATCTTCCTAGCTGTCAGTAATTGTGAGAGCTCTACCTTATATCTGCCACGCAAATGTACTTGTCCTCTCTTCATATTGTCAACCGAGCACCAACCCAAACTTACATTCTGCCAAATTGCCAGGATTTTTCCAGCCAGGTCCTCATTGTCAAAGATGATGTATCATCAGCCAATCATATGAGCTAAACCAGCCCTGCACTTGTTAAACACCCCTGTTTTAACCCCTTCCAGCAACTTCATCCCTCATCTCCTCTGAACTCCTACTCAGTTGTCACACGCCTTCTGCTGAGCATATATCTACACCTGTTTCACTTCCTTAACTCAACAATATGGTGGTGTAGCCTTCATCTTCTTAGTCCCTACCAGACTTAAGAAAATCCATAGGCCTCCAACTCTGCCTATAAGTTTTGTTTTTATGAATATTGTGACCAGCCCTCTACACCTCTCAGACCAGCACCCATGGCCCCTCTTGCCTTTATACTGGTTCACTAGAGCTTGTAAATACTCCTCCTGTCCCTCTGCCACTCACTCCTTATTACTTTATGCTACTTATACATATAATCGGGTTAAGAATCCAGTCTGCATAAGAGAAATCAAAGGATCTGGATCTATGTTTCAACCATGATCACAGTTTAAGCTGGGCCATTTGGAAGATTTCATCTGCATCCACTACTCCTTGATTAAACAAGATATAATTTCTCTGGTCCTAAATACACCTTACAGTGGTTGCCCATATACCTTTGCAAACCAAATTTTGCTTACAGTTGGCCTGAACACAATGAAAACTCACAAAATGAATCTTTGGATCGTTGTGTTGTACAAACTTGAAGCCCAACCAATTGAGGCATAAAGACCATACTAGCTGAGCATATTTGCATTCTATAAACAAATGTTGGCACGATTCCTCCTTGATCATACACATAACACATACTATTGAGTTCATCTGCACCTCTCTTCTATAGAACCCCTCTCTTGTTAGAATTCTATCTATGAGAACTCTTCAAGCTGTTGTCACCACATTTTGCTTTAGCTTTCCAAATAATCTCAAAGCAGCCTGTCGCATACCTCCCGTTTGCTTGGCTAGGCATTCATATGCTAAATTCACTGTGTACTTCTCAGATGCCTCGTCCCCCCACACTTGGATATCTTCCATGTTTCTCTTCATAGAAGCCCTGACTATGCATTCCATAAGATTTCCTTCCATCTCAACTTCCCACTCAAATTTGTCCCTCCTCCACTGTAACCTCCACCGCCAGTCTGTTCCCTCCCACACACCTATATCTTCCACCTTTTGCTCCTGATTAGTCGACAAAGAGAACAACCTTTGGAACGATGTTTTGAGGTTTGACTCACAAACTCAGATATCTTCCCAGAATCTAACTTTATCTCCCCTCCTTAGTTTTCACCGTAACTCTTCTTGGAACCACCCCTCTCCTCCCCCCTCCTTACAGGCCTTAACTATGTCCCTCCACCACCACAATTGGTGTTTCACTGGAATAAGGGAGCAATCTAGCTCTACACCATACTTTGAATGCAACACCTCCTTCCACTTCCCTTTCTCTTGAGAAATGAACCGCCATCTCCATTTAGCTAATAGAGCGAAGTAGAACTTTTTAATGTCTTTGAGCCCCAAACCTCCCTCTTCCTTCGGTTTACACAAGTCTCCCCAGCTTACCCATGATATTGGTATTTTCTCCTTTCCCTACCCCATAGAAATTTCCTTTGGATGCTTATAATACTCTTGTAAACTGACTTTGGTGCCTTGAACACTGATAGGTAGAAGAGGGGAATTGCGGTGAGTATAGACTTAATGACACAAGTCCTACCTGCCAACGATAAAAGTCTTCCCTTCCACATACTTAGTCTAGCGTTCAATTTATTCAAGACAGGTTTCCAAAACGATTTCTTCCATGGATTGCCTCCTACTTCTAGACCCAAGTATTTGAACGGGTGACACATCTGGGCGCAATTCAGGATCTTTGAGTAGCTAACAAGATTTTGATTCTGAACATTAGTACTTGCTAACTTTGATTTGTGGAAGTTAATTTTCAACCCCGAAGCTAGTTCAAAACCCCTTAAGATAATCTTCATAATGATGACATTACTCCGGGATTCCTCACAAAAGAAGAGTGTGTCATCTGCAAATTGCAAAAAACTCACATCTACCTCTTTACTCCCAATCTTTACCCCAGACAAGAGGTTGACTTTTAGTGCTTGCCTTACTAGTCCTACTAGGCCTTCAACCACTATAATGAACAGAAAAGGTGCTAATGGATCTCCATGTCTCAACCCTCTTGTCAGTCTAAATTCCTCCGTGGGGCTTCCATTCATTAGTACTGATACTGTGGCTGATTCCATACATCCTCTAATCCATTTTACCCATGTACTATGGAAACCCAACCTACCAAGCATGTTATACAAGAAATCTCATCTAACTGAATCATACTCTTTCTCAAAATCTACCTTTAGACATAAGCCACTTTTCCCTTTCCTCCTGAGTTCCTCAACCACCTCATTTGCCAGAAGCACACTGTCAACCAGACCCCTGTCCTTAATAAATGTTGATTGGCTTTCATCTATGATAGAAGGTAGTACTTTCTTTAATCTTCTTGTTAGCACTTTAGATATGACTTTGTATATGGCCCCCACTAACGAGATGGGTATGAATTGATCAAGCTTACAGGGATCCCTTACTTTGGGTACAAGTGCAATAAATGATGCGTTGCACCCCTTCGGGATATAACCTATTTGATGAAAATCCTCCAAGGCTGCTACGAAGTCTACTTTAAGGTAATTCCAACTTTTTTTAATGAAGTTGAAATTGAGTGCATCTGGCCCAGGACTTTTTGAGCCTTCACATTGCCACACAAATTCCTTGATTTCTTCCTCAGAAAAACCTTCTATCAACTGCAAGCTTTGTACAATCAAGATGGTTTTAAATTCTACCCCATCAAGTCTAACCCTAAAATATTTTGTTGCTTTAAATCTAGCTTCAAAAAGCTTTTTTGTTTCAAAACGAACAGTGCTAGGCTCCTCACACCAACAACCTCCAACCTCAACTCCCTTAACTTCATTCCTTAGTCTCCTCCACCTTAGTGATGAGTGAAAGAATTTTGAACAAGAATCACCATATTTAAGCCAGTTAGTTCTAACATTTTGACGTAGCAGAGATTCTAACTTTGTGTATGTCTCCCAGAGCCTCCTTAGGAGATCAATTCTAATCTGCCTCACACTTTCTGTGACTTGGCCATTACAATCTTGGTGATCAAGGTTCTCAATATCTTGCAAAATAGTCCTCTTGGTAGAGTTCAAATACCCAGAGACGTTCCTATTCCATGTTTTTAGGTTAGCTTTCAGAATTTTAAACTTTTCCTTGAGCCCTATTATATCATTTTCTTGGTTTAAGTAAGACTTCCACCTATCCTCCACCATCCCAGCAAAGCCTTGTTCTAAATGCCAACCGTCGATTGTTCTAAATGGTTTAGCACCCTAGTCCTTATCCAAACTCTTAATCATCAAGGCACAGTGATCAGAGACTTCCCTTCGTTGGACATATTGTTTACACATAGGCCAACACTGCAACCATTCTTCAGTTACAAGAACTCTATCAATTCTACTCCTTTCCATTCCATTCGATTTGAACCATGTAAATTTTTTCCGCATAATAGGTAGATCCAATAACATGTTTGATTCGATGAACCCATTAAAGCCCTTTATCTCACTGTTAAAATCACCCTTATCTGCCCCTTGCCTTTCAGCTCAACTTCTTATTGCATTGAAGTCCCCACATAAGCACCACACTACAATTTGGGATGCTTCTTTACAGATAGATAGTTCCTCCTAAAAGAGTTTCTTTTCTTTCAAGGTGCACCTTGCATATACATTAACCATACAACATCTTTGGGCAGACTTTTTATGTTGGCCCACAACAACTATATATCACTTCCCCGTTATGTGGCTCTCGTAATTAAAAGCTTCTTTGTGCCACATAGATAGAAGACTTCCATTACCATTATCCCCACCATTATGAATCCAACTGATATTATTATCCCCCATAAAGAAAAGCACCTAGCTTCCGTGACTTGGACAATTTTTGTTTCTTGTAGACACACAAATTCTTCCCCCTCAGTAGATATGCACCGCCTCAAATACCTTGCTTTCGTTCCTCCCCCTAGACCTCTTATATTTAAATTAAATATCAGCATAAAAAACCTATAGATTACCCACCTCTAATTTCTTCGTGAACTCTATATCTCTTTCTTCCATGCATTGGAGTTCTTGGACCACCTTCTCTTCCTCCTGGCGGCAAGCAAGCCCAATTTGTTTACCAAGACCCCATAAATTTGCAGGCTCCTCCCTATTTCCAGATATGCACTCATGGGCATTACAGTTGTTAATGTCCCCATCTGAAATGGATATTGTTGGCAAACCTTCACTTGGCAACATGTCCTCACTAGTACAAAAATAAGAAAAGAGTGCTCATTATTAAACGCGGCTCAGCGCTTAAACGCATTCGTTAAAAAAGCGGTGGCATTTTTGAAATTATTTTGATACAAATGCGGCCTTACCAATGACAGCATTTGTAAATCATTTTTTACCCTAAAAATTTTGAACGCGCCTAAACAGTTTCTCTTCACCGCTTTTCGTTTTCGTTTTCACTGTTGCTCTGCTGCTTCCAGTTCGCGCTTGCATTCATTCCCGTTGCCGTTCTTCTCATTCACATTTGGTAAAACTCTTTCGGTTTCGTTTTCGATTTCGTTACACCGATTCGTTTTCGCTTTTGTTTTCGTTTTCGTTCACGTTTTGGTTCACTGTTACATTGACATTGCAGGCACTCATTCTTGTTTTTTTTTTCTCCCCGTAGCTTCATTGAGCGCTATCTGCTGCCGCCACCGCTATCTGCTGCTGCCGCTGCCACCAACGAAGGCTTCTCACACAAGGTTGGTGTGGTTTTTTAAATTTTTTTGATTTTTTTTAATGTTCTGAATTTTTATTCTTTTTATGTATTATAATTTGTATTTTTGAATTTAAATTATTCAGTTTAGTTGTATTTATATGTTAGTTTTTATGGATTTTTGAATTTTTATGTTAGTTTAGTGTATTTATAATTTGTATTTTT
>Ga0123342_1005867_pt1 | contig 17449 bp, 7 predicted proteins | sample Turbeawhitnodule_FD_89960 | JGI IMG/M metagenome (GOLD analysis project Ga0123342, IMG submission 89960) | Root nodule microbial communities of legume samples collected from Mexico - Turtle bean Mexico white nodule | ecosystem: Host-associated > Plants > Roots > Nodule | place: Mexico: Nepantla... | reverse complement strand
GTGAGTTCTTGTCTTAGAACAATGATCCAACTCTAAGAAAAGTGCCTCTATAATGTCCAGCTCAAGGTGATTCCTAAGAATGTCAAGAATCATTCTCTATATGGCTAGTGGAATCACATCACGAACTCTCCGAGTTCGACATACGTTACGAACCGAGGGGCGCTATCAAGTCTCAGTGCTTGGCCGACTTCTCGGCCGAACTGACACCACTACCCACCCTCTCGGACGGGTGGACGGCTCCTCAAATAAAACAGCTTGTGGAGTGGGAGTCGTCCTGGAGGGGCCGGGCGACATCTTCCTGGAACAAGCTCTCCAGTTCGGATTCCGGGCGACCAATAACCAGGCCGAGTACGAGGCCTTGCTCATCGGGCTGAACCTAGCCTACGACATGGGAGCACGCGAAGTTACATGCAAAAGCGACTCCCAAGTGATGGTCGGCCAGGTCAATGGAGAGTTCGAAGTTAAATAGCCTTTGCTGCAGCGGTACTACCACGCGGCCAAAAACAGCATCGCCCGCTTCTGCAAAGCACCCTTGGAACATATACCGAGAGAGGATAATAAAAGGGCCGACATCCTGTCCAAGCTGTCGGGCACCAAGAAGAATAGTCATCAGAGGTGAGTCATAAAATATGGCTGAGACACCCCAGTGTGACTGAGGCCGAGGCCGAGTGCCTGACCATAGAAGAGGCAGAGGCCGAGGCCGACAACTGGATGACACCCGTCATCCAGTACCTAACAGACGGTACATGCAAGGCCGACCAAGAAAAGGCGATGAAGCAACAATGCGTCCGGTACACCATGATCAACGAAAATTTGTAAAATGATAATATTATTGTTATTGTTAATATTATTATTAATTATTGTTAAAAAATCTAATAACGTTATTAATAATATTGTTAATAACAAGTTGAGCTTGATCACTAGTTATAATGTAAAATACGTCCAAATTTTTTTATAACAATTTAAAAATAGATAGTATAATTTAAGAAGAAAATATCTCCATTATTTATAATAATTGATTCAGCTTATTAGTGTAAGGAATAATGGATAATAGGTTTGTATTTGATTGGTGTTTACATTTATAAACATTAATTTTAGGTTCTTGATGTGTCTTTTGTAAATTGTAACTTTCTGATCATTTTTCCCCTGGGCCATTATTCCTTTGCCAATTGAAAAACTTTGTCCTCAATTCCATTTCCATTGGCACGTTTTATCTTTTTAGTATGATATATGTGTTCATTTCAAAGCCACAACTTTACCTAAGTTGAAGGTGAAATGTTTTTAGTGAAAGTGTTTGTTTTGTTTGGATATTTTAATCCTAGGAGCCACAACTTTTCACCTAAATTTGTGATCAACACGCACTGCAAGGTTCTTGTGTCGTAAACACCATTATAGCCACTAATTATCATTATGTTAATGCAAGATCCCATGATTGTGTGAAAAGAAAAGATCATAAAGCATCTTCTTTTTCCTAAGCATTATTACATATTGCTACAAATGAGGTAGCAGAATAAATTGAAGCATTTAAAAAATATTTCAATCGGTATACAAAACAATTTAAACTAATATTTTCAAATAGATATAGTTACGAAATAAAATAAAATAAAAAGTTCAAAAGCTTCAAGTAAACATATTAACACTTGAAAAAGTGGAGTCACTTACAACACAAAAATAAACTTCATCTTGAACATCTGTCAAAAAATCATATTACGTCAACATTCGCAATAATCATTTTAATTAAACACTCAAATCCTTAATCCTTTTTCTCGTATCAGTATTGACATTAAAAATAAAAAATAATTTAATATCTTGTTAATATGATTTTATAACGACAATTCTACAATTGTCGTTATAAACAATTAATTTATAATGATATTTATAATAATGACAGTTTAAAAACCATTTTTATATGACATGTTCTGTTATTAATGATTTTTTCTTATTAAAAAAAAAAGAAATTAGTTTTAATTTTTTCAATAGTATTGATAGTGCAACAATTCTTCATGATTTATTCAACACCAAATTCATAATGTTAGAACACTACCTTCAAATGAAAATATTTAAAAATTTCTAAGCAAGAAGTTCTGAAGTTGGAGCACAACTTCTTTGTATAAAATGGTTCCAGTGAAACCCGATTTATCCAAAAACGTAGTTAAATTTTTTTTGCCCATTTTAATAAATTAGTAAAGTTACCCTATTTAAGTGCAAAAGCGGAATTGACCACCCCTATCCTTAATGGAAAATGATGTTTTGACAATTGAAAAGTTGTATAAACTTTTGGTGTGATGAAATTAGATATAAATATATATAATAAAGGATAAATTTATAATTAAATTATATAAAAAAATATTAAAATAATAGTATTAAGAGTCATAATGTGATTGTATAAAAAATTTGGATTGTCAATATATCATTACTCCTTGAATTCATCATTTAAATGGATAAAAGAATCTAAAAAGTAAAAAAATAATATATAACTATTCTAAATTAAAAAAAAAAATTATTTCCTTGTTTTCCACAACTTTTTTTCTCACACAATTGAAAAGGAAAGATTTTGCATGGACAGAAATCAGTCATATATTTTATCTTCTATTTTTATTGTTTTAGAGAAGTTAGTATTAATAGAATTTATGGCGCTTAATTAAGAGCATTTATGATAGTTTGAGCTCTTCAACTTGCGGTTTTTGTGGTGGAATTTGCGGAAGCTTCAATGGATTGTTGATGGAACAAGACTCTCTTAAGAGTTGTGGTAGTCTTGGAGGTGCATAAAGAGTAGGATAGTGAGAGAGGTTCGGCCAACTCTCTTTGTAGGTGAAAGGTTTGAAGATTAGAGACCTAAATCTTAAGAGATTTTAGGCAAGGGAGTAAGAATGACACATTTTGATAGCATTTCATTACTCAAATTAATCTTTCAATTTCAGCACCGAAGCTCTCCTTATATAGGACTAAGAGGCCAGAAATGAAGAGTCAAATGAAAGGCAAATGTGCACAAAATGAAATGAAGTTGGCGCCTAAATGAGAGCAGACATGTGGAGGTAGGTTCTAGAATCCTTCCATGTGTGGAAAGGCCTAGAACTTACTCTCTATGATGTCTATGTGTGAGCTGAACTTTAGTTTAATTAGGAAATCCTAATTAAACTTAAGATTTAGCCTTCTAGGTGTCTCTTTGCATGTTTCAACACAATTACAAAAAGAAATTAAACTATGCTACTTTAAAAACTATTTTACACTAAAGTTTATGACATGTAAAATGTGTTCTCTTGGCCCCTCTTTAACCATAACTCTAGTGATTGCCTTATTTTGATAGCTAGGTGGCCTTTTGAAAGATTGGTCCATCAATTTAGATTATTATGTGAAAGTGAATAGGTGGGGTTGTGTTATGAACAGTGGCCTCAAATAATTACTCCAGTAGTGAGGTCAGACTTCAAATACTTCAAATCACTTCCCAAGGTGAATAGATAGCTATATATGGAGGTGGAAACTTTGGCATATATATAAGGCCCTCTTCTCTCAAACAAAACACATTAACTACCTTAAACTAAATATCTGTTTCCTTAGCCAAAATTGAGGATAATAACTTGGAACAGTACTGTTGATCAAGCTGACCAACCATGTTTCCTTTACAACGCGGCAATGAGCTGGTGATCCAATTTTCTAATGGTCTCCAACCGCAACACAAAATCTCTAAAGATCTCCTCCTGGATGATCACAATATCGATAATTCTCCCCTTGTCGCTTATTCAGATAAAAAATTGCGTACTAGCCACCCCAACAAACTTTTTTATGCGCCTGAAACCAGTCACGAAAATTCTACCCAAGAAGAATCTGCAAAAAAGATGGTTCACAGAGAGATTGAGAGGAAAAGGAGGCAAGAAATGGCAACCCTTCATGCCTCTCTTAGATCCCTTCTCCCTCTTTCCTTCATCAAGGTCAGCCAATTAATTATCCGTCTACTTTTCCATTTCTTTCCATTTTTTTCTTGATTGTGTTCTGGTTAGGGTTATTATTAGTACTATTCTTTTTCTATTGGATTTTCAGGGAAAGCGTTCCATATCTGATCAAATGAGCGAGACAGTGAATTACATAAACCACCTGCAGAAGAATATTAAAGAGTTGAGTGACAAGAGGGATAAGCTGAAGAAGAAACTTCCCATAAACTCCACCCTCGAAAGCCGTCAGAACAAGCATGAATCTAGTGGTTTCACTGTCCACCAAAATAGTAGTGGAGCTGTGGGGATTGAGATCAGTGGATTCAGTGAGGAAGGGGTTTCACTTTCTAAATTGCTGGAACTAGTGTTAGAAGAGGGACTTGAAGTTGTTTGCTGTCTTTCAACTAAAGTCAATGGCAGATTACTCCACAGTTTGCAGTGTGAGGTATGTACGTGTAGTAGATTCTTGTCTTCTAGTTATGTTATACGTTTTTTTCTGTGAAAAAGTATACACACTACTAGTCTACTATTTTATATTTTGCCTTCTGTTATTGATGAAATGGGTTCACTCACAGGTTGAAAATTCCGACAGTGTAGATCTATCTGAGCTGAGAAGAAAATTCTCCAATGTAATTGCATCATTTAGAGTTTCTGAATAAAACTTTGTGGTTTGGATATATATCTAGGCTCACTATCTGCTTATCAACGTGAAATTATAACATATATGACCATATATCTGACCTTTCTAACTGGTTCTTATTTTGTCACTGAGTTACACTGTATATATTGGACACTCTTTGAATCTACAGTTTAGAACCTTCTACTTGCAGTTTCGGGAAGAGAAGGACAAAACTTGTGTAGATAAAATTTGCCTCCTCCTTTTTCTCTTCCCATCTGTCTTTGCTATGAAATTCAACATGATGGAGAGAGTTATGTTCCATTGCTTTTATAACCTCATTTAATCTCTAATTACATGCTAGAGTTACTTACCCTGAGAAATCTCTTGGCGATATTTAGATAAAATATCTTCACTCGTCCTGTTTATTGATTGATTATAATTTGACACAGTAATTAATTGGTAGAAGTTTTCCTTCTGATTTTAAGTATTGCATGTTTCTTAGGTTTGAATTATTTTTATGTTGAATATGTTGAAAATTTCCCCACACCAAAAGGTACACTTACAATTCTAAACAAGAAAAAAAATCCGTTAACTTACCAATAAAAAGACTCTGGAACTACCGCATACTGAAATACCATTATGTCAAAATGTTTAAACTCGTTTTATGTTTTTTTAAAATTTATTTACTTATAAGTGTGAATGAAAGAGATAAATGTAGATGAAAAAATATATGTGGATGAAGGAGGTGTGTATTTGGATAAAGGAGATGAGTGAGTGTGGAAGAGGAAGATAAATGTTGGTAAAGAAGAGGAGTATAAATGAAAAATATGAGTGTAGATGAAGAAGATAAATGTGAATAGATTTATATATAAAAGTGAAAGATAAAAATTGTAATTTGTTATCTTTAAAACCGAACTTTTAGATTAAAATAATCTACCATTTTTATTCATTGTCAACACTTTTAAATTTGTGTTAACTTAAATAAATATTAAAATTAAATTATATTAATGTTGATGATGTAACTTAAATAAATAATAAAATAAACAAAATTAATGTTGTTCTAATTAATATTAACTTGTATAAATATTAAAAATAAATAAAATTAGAATCAATTATTTATTTTTAATATTTATTTTGGTTAAATATTACTTAACTTAACAGTAATTTAACATTATAACACAAATATGTTACTTATTAAAAAAAGTTAAAAAAATTTAAAGTTTATTATGTTCATAGTAAAACTCTATTGACTAAACCTGATATTATACAAATATTTGTATTGATTAAAAAGTTAATGTTAGTTAAATCAACTCTATTCTTATATTTAGTACCGGCTTAACCTTATAATTAGTACTGACTTAACCAGTATATTAATATAAAATTAAATTTTAAAATAATTTTATGTAGTTTTAACCTTTTAGAAAAAATTAACTTTTTTATCGCCTTAGAATCAACTTAGCGGATTTTAATAATTAGCAATATCAATTTTCTCTGATGTTATTATTTAGAAGTTAATATGTTATTAGTGTTTTGTTGCACAGCAATTATTATCTTTGAAGAGGTACAACATTAAACAAAGGTTTATCTTTTTCAGTAAAGTTTTATATTTTTGGGTATAAATGACAAGGAATGAAACCCTATGTTGAAGGGATGAAGGGATATATTTTTGAATAGTGTAAGATTTTGTTAGTGTTAATGCACTTTAGCTAGCATCTCTTCAGCCAAAAGGTTCTGATGAAGTTGGTGCATGTGCATGGCTTGCCTACAATACTGTCTTTGCATGTATCATATACGTGATGCTCAGCAATTATGTGAAGATGTGTATTATTAGCCACTTTCCCCTTGAGTGCAAAGTATAATTTTGATATTTGGCTCTGCATACGTTAATTTTGTTTCGTTTCATTTTCATTGCTTTAGCAGATTTTATTTTATGTGTTTCTCATATATGGCAGGATAAAACATCTGATTCTTTGTCTTGTGCTAGGAACTCCTAAGTTAGATGTTCACAAGATGAAAATTAATTTTAAGCACTTATGTTTGATATGTTTTATCCACATTGATTTGAAGTTAGATTAAACTTGCAACTGTTTAGATGGTAAATTAGTTAACTTCACATCCTACCAAAGCTCACTTGTGGGCTTTGAAATAAGAAAATTTAAGGAACCCGCACTTTAAAAATCTAATTCACGTAAATGTTAGGATGTAAAAATAGAAAATAGTTTTCTTGCTAGTTTGTTAAATGATGCATCTTAGGTTTGAGTTTATTATGGCAGTTACACGTGATAATTGTATTTTCTCGTAATATTTAATTTAATGATTGATATTTAACTTTTTTTATTATTTTTTATATTTATTGTTTACCATTCATAAATATATAATCTTATGGAGGAGTTGATTGATTTTAATGCACATAAATATCGAAGATTCCTCCTAAAAATAATGTCATTTAATAACATATATAAATAGATATAAATATTAAGTCAATTTCATCTATAAATACATTTTTAAATTATATAATCTACAAATTCAAAATTATATTCTAAATTACATGATAATCTGAAATACATTTTTAAATTAGATAACCTAAAATGCATTTATCAATCATAAAATACAGAAAAATACAGTATTGATAGTGTAATTTAGAACAAGTTTTAGAATTTTATAATCTCAAAACTGTAGACTTTTCTAACACCGCATAGAGGTGCAGGAAGAAATTAGGTGGGTATAAAAGTAATTGTCTCCTGTGAATTGGAAAGTGACTTTGAAGAGTAAACAGTGTTGGGTTTGTGGGTTTTATTTCTGCATCCAATATTTTAGACCTGCATCCAGTATACTTTTGAAATTCTAAAATGGTCTTTCATTTTGGAATTGAAAATTCAAAACTAAAAAATATATTTAAGAAAAAAAATTCTTAATAATATTTTTTAGAAATAAAATTAGAAAACCAAATTTTCATTTTGGAAGAATAATTTTGAAATAAAAAAATAAAATAAGATTTTTTTTCAAAACATATAATATAAAAATATATTTAAAAAAGGATTCCAGAAAATTACAGAAAAGGTTTTAATTATTTGGCATCAGTGATTAAGTGAAAGTCCAAATTTGTTGGGTTGAGTAAGCAATGGCATCCTAAAGAGGATAAATTTCCATCCCGTGCTTATAGGTGTAATCTTTTACATTTAAAACATGTTTATAATAAAAAGGAAAATTAATTATAAAATATGTTTGGACTTAATATGGTATTTAGTGGTAAAGCTATACTATATGATATTGGTACAAGTATTTTATTACTCGATCCAATTTTAAAAATTTAAAATAAAATAAAGCAGTATTAAAAATGATTGTTAAGAGACTACCAATTTGGGTTAAAATAAATATTATTTTATATCTTAAAAAGACTAAACACCTCATATTTTTATTTCTTATGTTTGCTTTGATAAAAGTATCCCAAGTGCAAAATTAGGGACACATTTTTAAAATGCAATATGATACTATAATTGGACAATGGAAATTGTCTGAACCAAGTTATTGCCCACTTTCTATTTACAATCTGCCTGTGGACAGAACAGAATACACTACTATTTTTCTGCATCAAAATTAAGTAAGCAGAATCAACCCCGAATTCATTTGTTCCCCTTGTTGTATAATTATGTGAGGATATTTCGTAAGAAAATCAAGTTTGCTTATGAAGTTTTGGTATTCATCATATACCCTCTGGTTTTGCCCCATTTTCCATGTAGCACAGTGCCTGGAGAAAACAAATTTTACAGTGGGAAAAAAAATCTGAAGTAGTTCCAATGTCTGCATACCCTGTAGCACAGCACAATACCAAATTATCTCAAAGCCTTTACCACCTAGGAACTATTAGGTCAATCAACAGCTTAAAACGGCATTGATTACGGAAACATGGGTCGGTTTGAGTTTGACTTGACATGAAATAACCCAGGAACAACCTCTTATCATCATCATCTAAGTTAGACACAGACTTTTGGCTCAATAGATCCATGTATCAGATCGGAGTGTACTTGTGCTTCTATGGAAATTATAATTCCAATTTCCCATTTGTGAATTACATCTAGATTGCTCTATTCGAAGGCAAAATAAAATAAGTCTATCCTAATTGCGAAGCCAATTCAAAATCAGCATAAACATCAAACAGTAATGGAAATGAGTTGGTATACAAAAGGCAGTGTGCTTTTTCATCACCAAAACTTTCTTCCTTTTTTGAATATTTCCATTCCACTAAACTACAGAACAGACCATGATTTTGAAGGCAAGGCTAAAAGTGAGTGTGAAAGAAGATGAGGGAGTGTTAAAATAAGTAAAAACGCGTTCCTCCAATACCAAGAACACAAGTGTTCCCCCTTCTAGAACTAGCGTAGATGAGAAAATGTTAGTCAGCCTCACCGCCGTCACCGACTTTGGTTCCTGGAGTTGAGGGGGAAAGTATTGCGCGGCAACTGCGGAGGCTCCAGCTCGCCACTCAGCATTCCGAGAAGCTCCTTCATGGAAGGACGACGAGCGGGTGACTTGTGCAAACAAGCGAGCGCAACCCTCACGCAGAGACTAGCCTGCTCTTCGTCCAACCCCTCAACACCCTCATCCACCACTTCTAGAAGCTTCCCTCTCCGCCCACATTGCCTCGCCCAAGACACCAGATTCGCACGCTTAAACTCCGATATAGGCGACCCTGTCACCTGAAGTGGCCTCCTGCCGGATACAATAACAAGCAATAAAACCCCGAAACTGTACACGTCGCACTTCTCAGAAACATCCCCATTGTAGCCATACTCAGGAGCCACGTAGAAAACCGTTCCCCTCATACTCGGACTACTACTCACACCACCACTCTTGGCTACTATTTCTCCACTACAAGTCCCAGAATCGTAGCTGTTCCATCTAACTCCATGTACATCCCCACTCAACCACGAATCTACACCATCTTCTACCTTCAAATCACCCTCACCGTTACTACCCTTTCTCTTTCTCTTCTCCTTCTTTTTCTTTTTCTTCGTCTTTCTCGCAAGCTCTTCTGAATACTCCTCCTTCCACCATTCCCTCGCTGCCCTTCTCTTCTCCTTCTTCGAAACTCCACTGTCATCCATCGTCTCCCACCACTCCAATTTCTTCCTACTTTTCTTCTTCTCCGCTACTCCACTGCTCGACCCAGAAGAACCCTTCTTCACCGCCGTCGGCCTTTCCTTCTTCAACTCCTTCCCAATCCAATCTATCACATAATCCGACCCGGTGTTACCTTCAAACGATTTCTCCGTGTTGACGCTTTGAGTTTCTAACTCCGACCCACAATCGCTCTCAGACTCGTCCCTTCTCTTCTCGTCGCGTTTTTCTTTTAACTCTTGCACATGGGGTTTTAATCGCGCAAGGCCGAAGTCGGCGAGCTTGGCAGAGAAGGAGTTGTCGAGGAGAATGTTGGAGGGTTTGATGTCGCCGTGGATGACAGGGGGGTCGAGCGAGTGGAGGTAGTGGATGCCTTTGGCGATGTCGAGGATAATGGAGAAGCGGTTATTCCAGCTCTTCAGGTGAGGGGTTTTGCAGCGCAAGAGGGCGTCGTGGAGGTTGCCGTTGTGCATGAGGTGGTAGACGAGGAGGAAACGCCGGCGTTTGGGGTCGGAGGAGAAGCCGATGGCGGGCACCAGAGAGGGGGACCGGAGCCTGGACGCGAAGAAGAGCTCGTTGTGGAACTCGCGCTCTCCCTGCTGGGAGGCGGAGTCCATGAGCTTGACGGCGACGGGGTCGCCGGCGAGGGTGCCGGCGAAGACGGGGCCGAAGCCGCCGTGGCCAAGGCGCGTGGAGAAGGAATTGGTGGCGCGGCGGAGGAGGGGGTAGGAGAAAGGGTGAGGGGGAGTGGAGTCGGAGTCGGAGGAAGGGGTGGTGCGTTTACGCTTGCGGAAGCAGAGGCAAAGTAAAAAGAGAAAGGAGCAAACGGAGGCGGTGGAAGTAACCGGAGGGTTTAAGAGGCGGTGGTTAGAAGGCGGTGCCGACGTGGAGAGTTGTCGAGATGGCATGGCGAGAAAGAGAGAAATTGTTGGAAAGAATGGTTCATGAATAAGTTGAAGGCTTGAAGGGGAGTGTCTCTGTTTTGTGAATGAATAATGCTAGTGTGTACTTCTGACCAGACCGTTTCTTACTTTGTTGCCCTTCTTTTCATTGGGATTGGGACGTCACAGGCACAAAATTCTCTTTTTCTCCTCTCTCCTTCTCCTCCAACAGGACACAGATCAATTTCTCTGCAGACAATCATCCCTCCATGCAAAACCATTCTCCATTATCTCTCATTCCTTTTACAAACATCCAACCACAAAACTTTATAAACATAAATCTGAACCAATTATATCTTGGAAATTGGCTTGCGAAAAACACATTCGTGCTTATCTTGGACTAATTTACATAGACAAAAGAAACATTTTTTAATATTTGGTAGAGTAACAAAGATCACAAGATTCATGTGAAAAATTAAAGACAGAAAATGTTGTTTTGAGTGTGAACATGAAAAAATAATTAATTTGCTTTAAGCGCACCACTATTCCAAACTCAAGCAAAACGTGTGGATGAATTTCACTGCAAAATTGTGATATTGGTTACGCTGCAGGACACTAGGAAACACCCACCTAATTTACAATTACATTTAACTAAAATTAAAATAAATAATGCTCTATTATATTTGTGATTTTCTTTCATTTGAACTCCACACGTTTTTTTTAAAGAAAAGTTTTTATGTAGGTAAAAGTTGAAACCAGATCACATGTAAATATAGAAATTGAGAAGATTGAGGTTACCCTGCACAATAACTAGTACCTATAAACGCGGTCCCTTCTGAGTTTTTATGATTCATGCTTACCTTATTACATTATGACTACTAAATGATTGCCTATATTTCATAATACATCTTCTCCATTTTCATAAAGTTCTGATCCCTCTTTTCTTTCGTTACAAGGAAAAGCCAACGGAAAAAGACTAATGATTACAACTTCTTCATATACTTTTTATTTTCATGACATACAAATATTAATTTGAAGGTGCATTTGTCAATAGTAGGTTTGACCTAATGGATCCAACACCATTTACAAATTTATTCTTTCTGTGACTTTTATAAATATATTTTACGTTTAATTACTACTTGCAATATCTTATTGACAAATTATCTCTAAATATTTTCAGGTTTTGATTGATCCACTTTTGCAGTTTTGTAATTGTCAATTTGTGGTGTGAGATATAGACACGTTGCCTTTATTTTCGTTTTTAGTTCTGGTCAGCTTAAGCTCCATAATAAAAATATAACTATAGCCTTCACATGACGCATCGCAACCCTTGAGTTTGTCGTTTCACTATTGCAAAATAAAATGGTAAACAAGTTTGTCCCAATTTGTCTCAACAAGAACATTTTTTAAGGAATTGCTACGACAATTCTCCTGAATTGACCCCTCACTGGCTTGCTACCTCGTTCCTCTTTAAATCAATTGTTTTGTAGGGTATGCTTTTCTTGTGTAATTGTAAAGATCGTTTGGTTTGGTTCATCTATAGAAGTTTTTATTTTTCTTCTTTTGGTGTACATTAATATATTTCTTGGTATACCCATGCATATGGATTGCAAAAGCATATACATAAAATATATGTCAAACTTTCTAATTAAAAACAAAACATTCTTTAGTCAACCAAACTCACAATATAGTTCGTGTGGTTTTAGTCAAACAAAAATCATTTGGAAAATTCTAATCTCAAAACAATAGTATTTTTTGTTCAGTCTATAGCCACCGTACGTTCCCATTTTTAATGAATATTTTCCTCTTTTCGATTTTTTAAACTGGTTCACTCTTGCGGCTATCATCTTCAATTGGGAATTGTTTGTTGTTTATATATATTGTTTTTTAACATCATTTTGAAAATTTATACAACCATTTTTATATTCAGATATCAAATTATTAGTTCTAATTTATATACTTACGAGCCTTTGCAAGTAGATAACTTTATTTCTTCTAAAATATAAGGGTTAAAGTTTACAAAATAAAGTACATTTATAAATACTGATTAAAAATAGTCTTATAAAAGTTTAAACAACTTCACATTTTGTTATGCATATACGTGTATTTTTTTCCGTTTTCTCGAAGTTTTGAAAGAGACAAATCTCAAATTATATTATCCATAAGAGATTTGATTTCAAGTTTAAATAATATTGAAGTTTTAATTGATGCAATGTGCATGGCTATATAATCTTTCATAATGTGATTTTAGTAAATTCGTGGTATTGTTTAATTCGTGATTTTAGTAAATTCATTAAGTTTTGGGAGGATTGTTGGATGAATATTTTATTTTGTTTTTCATGTAAAGAGGCTCTGCTATATGAAATAAGGGGATGGGAAAATAATTACAGGATACGAAACTTGGAGTGGATGATGAATTTTTTTTATTGGGAAGAGGTTCAGCTTAACCAATTTAAAATAATTACTCGATATGTATGACATTTTTAAAAAGGCATATAAATTTCGTAACATTTTTGAAAAAAAATAGTCTATAAGGTAACTAACATTTATATTAGTCTCTAACATGGAGTTTTTCATTATTGAAATAAGTATTCAATTTTATACTTAAAAAAAACTCGAGAATAGATTTGTAGACATTTTCTAAAAAACTAATCGCTAAAGTTAATTTATTTTCTTTCTTTTTGTAAGTTTTTATCGATCTTTCTTTAAAAAATATTCATGTATGTTAATCACAATATTAAGAAATGTAATTTCTTTTTAATTGTAAACCGAGTTAAAGTCCTGTTAAAATATAAATTAATAATAATCAAATAAACAAAAGCAAATATTGTTTTACTGTCTTCTATATCTCACAAGCTATACGAATTTTTTTTAAAAAAAACTCTTTGAAGTGGTACTTGATAAATAAACATGATTAGTCATTAACATACAATATACATAAAAAAAAAATCTTCTAAAAATAAAAATTTTCCTTATTCTGAAGACGAAAATGTTGAATATTTGTAGACCCACGTGTGCTTGAATGAATGTGGCAAAGTTGACAGAGAATTTGGTTCATAAATTAAAGCAAGTTTAAAAAAAGGTGTAGCTAATAATCCTTTCTCTTTCTTTGGGTAGGAAATAACGTGTTACCTTTAGTTTAATGCACGTGGCATTTAAAACGGCGTACAAGTTTCAATTATTCAAACTTTGCACGTAATCATTATTATCTCTTAAATGCCGACTTTCTACGTGATAAAATAAGTAATTATGTTTTATGGTTTTAATTTTATGTATTAGGCTGCTTTTTTCATTAATTATATTTTTCTTGTCGTATTTCCATTCATTTATATGCATGTAAAATAACCATAATGTTATACATAAAGTCATTCCATTTGTTGTTTTGGACCGAAAGCCCAACTTTAAAGTCATTCATGAGGCTAGGCTATTTCTTCCTGCACCTCCCATAGCTTTTCCTTGTACCTCATAAGTCAGGCAAAAAGACCATTTTCTCCTTAATAAAATATATTTTGAATCCTGTAATTTAATTTTTTTTTTCTATTTAGACCTAGATGGTGGAATATGGAGAAAAATATCTTTCAAATTCTACAATTTAAAATATATTTTTTTTTAATAAAATAAATTTCATATTATAAAATCTTGAAAATATTTTTCAGATAGATTCCATAATATGAAAATATTTTTCAGATAGATTCTATAATATGAAAATATTTTATTGATTTCATAATTAAAAATAAAAACATTCAATATAATAAAAATTATTTTTGATATTTTAAAAAATAGGAGGTATCACAATAAAGTTTCAATAAGAAACAGTCATGAGGCTAATGGGTAGACTGGTTCAATGTTTAAAGTATAGGTAGCATGCTGTTGAATATTGAGATCGTGTTAAATAATAAAACAATTCAATTCATATGAACAACTATTCCTCTAAACATGTTATAAATAATGGGTGAATGTTGAATATCATAAGATTACAAATAACGTGCATAGTCAAATTAACTTCTTTAAAATATTTTTTTTTTCTATTTATACTTATACTAATTTTAATTTATAGAATAGTTAATCTTATTTCCTTTTCTTATACATTTTTTTCTTGAAAATATTTGTATAACTTATTAAAAGAAGTACTCCAACGGACATCTTGTATTTTTATCATTCACTTCTTATTTCTTGACTTTGAATCTTAAAAACTTAAACGCAAAAAATCTTTGCAATTGCATAGCACATGTGTTTGTGTTCTTATGGACTTGTGAAGAACACTGTCCTGGTTTTTCACTATGCTTAGTGTTAAATTGTTACAAAACTTATTCTTAAAATTTTTATATATTATGTTAGGCCATATTTTAGGTAATTTTTTTAAAAAAATTGTCTATAAAAACTTACATTTGTCTGTCACTCAAGTTATGAATTTAGCTAAAGTGTATGATGTGTTGCATAATTTATCTACCATTACTGCTATTTTTAGGCATAAAATAAATTTAAGTAATTGAGTTCTTATTAAAAAAAATTATTGAATATTAAAATATTTATTATTATGAGAGAGGTAATCGACGAGTTGAAAGAAATTGAAGAAGAAAAAATAATTTTATCAAAAAATTGATGATAAAAAGATAAAATTAAGGGTCTTGTTGATGATTAAAATAAAATAAATTTTAAATATTCAATAGTAATTTTTTAATAAGTATTTAATGGAAATTTTTAATAAAAAAAAATCCAAATTTATAATATACTGTTAATTTAATTAACTTTTTTATCTCTAATTACAAATTATCTAATTGAGTATACGTTGAAATGGATTTTTTTTCCTTTGGCATCATGAGATGTTTGTACACTTGTGCTACAACATTTTGGGCCTTCAGTTATACAAAGTAATTGGGCCTTCAGTTATAAAAAGTAATCTGGCCTTCTTAGCCACAAGGCGTTCTCTTCCTATATTTCCATAGTTTTCTGAGAAACCACATATTTATTAGATAAAAGGATTTAACCCTTAAAAAATATATTTTGATTATAAGATTTGGAAGATATTTTCATATTCAGAAATATATTTTAAATTTTATTTTTTATAACACCTTTTGAATTATAAAACTGAAAATATTTTGTAAAATCTATAATTTAGAATGTATTTTTTAAGAAACATATTTCAGTTTATAGAATATTTAATACCTTTTAGATTCTCCAATTCAGAATGTATTTTCTTTATGAAATATATTCCGGATTATAATTATTAAATATTTTTAAAAGAAAAAATATTAATAAAATACATAATAATTTTGATATTTTAGGAAGTATGAGGTGCTGAAAGAAAATATGGAGGTGCAAGAAGAAAACATCATTTGGGAATTGAAGAGCACTCTCTCTCAAATGAATAGACCCAACAGATTGCTATATATCATGTCCATGAAGCAAAATATTTTTTATACAATAAAAATATACAAAAGCTTATAAATTGAAACTGAAAGAAAAAAAAAAAGTATAATCCTCGGATATTTTATTATGTAGTCAACATCCCATAAAAATGTTAGTTATCTCCCAACAAACAAGGGGTAGAGAGAATAAAATACAAATTTCTTTATTTCCATTGCAGAGATAACCTTGCTTAAAGGGCAAGAAAGGATTCATATTTAAAAAATGATACAATAAAATATATAATAAATAGATGAAGAGACAAACTAGTGTTATAAAAAGTATTGTAAACACGTTAATATATATATATATGATAAGTTACCTTTTTAAAGATTTGTACATAATTTAGTATTAATTTTTCTGGCCTATAATATTTTTTATGAAGAAGTGGGTTTAAACATGTCCTAAATCAATTATAACCTTAGATAAGTTCTTCTATTAGTTATTTCCCCCTTTCCTTCTGCATCTTTTTAGGGTTCATCTGAAATACAATTAATATAACAATATTATTTTTTATCTCAAAGTTGAGAACTGAACAAAAGAAGGTGTTAAATGCTTAAATTATTCTCATGACTGTCAAATACTATTCATCAACAGTGCTACTACTTTCCTGAAAAAGTGATTTATAAGACCATTGCATGCATATGAACTCTTTTGAGTCATAATGCATAAATGCATAATATAAAAAAATATTACTGTAAACTCTTTGGACCACAATTTTTGTCAGATCCAGCTATGCTGTTGATGCTCACATGCAAGGAGTACTATGTGTCATGCTCAAAATGAATGCACCAGCATTCTATGTCAAAACAAGATTCAGAACACTGAAAATTAAATGTGCAGCTCAAAGCCTCTCTCATGTTATCAATTAAATAGTGTTTGTGAAACGGGAATATCAAGAGTCCTGTTTCAACTGCCATAATACTGAGTAAATGAGTTACAGTAGAACAATTAATTGCTATAATTAATGAGTGTATGTCCACCACACACGATTCTATATAAGATCTGAAAAAACAATATTATCATGCATAAAAATGTAAGTCATGCACACGTCTGGTATGATGCTCCCATTCTTAAATTATTTCAGTAAATTAGTATTTCTGCTGTTAAGCTATTGCTATATATTAATAGCACCAGCTTCGTCTGTTACAGATTCTTTAAGTTATAAAAGAAAAGGTGTTACGTGAATGTGTGAATGTTTGCGTGATTAATAGATGACATTGATGAAACAGGAGATCTCATGTGAATACAACATTTAAGATAAAATCCGTTTAGTTGATTTCAATCTGCATATGAATCGTAAATGGGACAAATTATGCCAGTTGAGGTCTAAGATGCAGCAAGAGGCAACACCATAATTTTTTTTTTTGGCAATTTAGCACACAAGATCATTATTGAAAGCAGACAATATCCGGCATTTTCCTGTAATAAAGATGCATACACTTCATAGTACAGAAAATTTTGCTTATTGCAAAAAAAAAAAAAAAAAAAAATAC
>Ga0123342_1005866_pt1 | contig 17449 bp, 11 predicted proteins | sample Turbeawhitnodule_FD_89960 | JGI IMG/M metagenome (GOLD analysis project Ga0123342, IMG submission 89960) | Root nodule microbial communities of legume samples collected from Mexico - Turtle bean Mexico white nodule | ecosystem: Host-associated > Plants > Roots > Nodule | place: Mexico: Nepantla... | reverse complement strand
GAACGCCGAACAGGAATTACATTGCTAATTTTATATACAAATAACTAATTATGTTTCATTTTAAATCAACATAAGATAAAATTCTAACATTACAAATTCATCAATTTTAAAAAAGAAATACCACTCACACCTTACTCACAAATTTTCATAAGTTTTATTTCTTTCTTTACTTTCCATTCTTTTTTCTTTGTTTTGTATTTGGATGAGTAATATTTACCCAAATGAATTTGAGGGAATGAACTTGAGGAAAAGGCTAGATTGTTTGGATATTTATTACTAAAGAAATCATATTGCCTATGTGGAGGGAAGAAAGAAAGAAAAGGCTGTTGAACATGACGTGAGAAGACAAAATTTTCCTTGACTTTTAGTATGCAAAGGTATAATAATATATAATAATGAAAAAAATTAATAATAACAAATTTATAAAATAAGTTGACTAACCACTGGTAATGTTGGTGTCACGTAAACGGGTCCCACGAGCAGCGCGGGTCAGTACCTCGCAAAGCACGTGCGCCAAGGAGTCAAGTGTGGTTAGACATCGGTTATCAGGATGTACCGACTTGCCACTAGACAGTGTGGAGAGGTCGGACATCAGAAAGCCAAACAGTAGAGATGGGCTACGAGAAGTGGATCCCAAATCACACACCAGTTATCAGTAAGGGAGAAACCTAGATCACGAGGGTCCATGTGTGTAGAGTGGATGACGCGTTCAGGCGTAACACGAAGTGTAGAGCCACTGGAAAGATATGATTCGTGAGGGTCGTGTTCCAGGGGTGAGCTGCATGCATGACACGTGAACAGCTAGGGAACTCCCAAAAGCGGGTGACCCCAGAGATCAGGTGCACGAGGAGGCACCCAGGTGGTCATCCCGTCAGAGGTTGCACTCCAATTAGGGACCCCACACGCTAGGTTATCCCGAGAGTAAGGTAACAACAGTGTTGGGCCCACCCATCAGAAAGGCCCATTTCAGGTAAACAGGAAACCCTAGTTTCAGTCTATAAATAGTAAGTTAACAAACTTGACAAGAGAGAATTCTCTTGCGTCGTAAACACACACAAAGTAGCAAGATTATAAAGTTTCGGTGTTTCCTAGCGCTAGTACTGACTTGAGCGTCGGAGTGCAAACGGCCGCTAGGGCGCCCTTTGCCTTTGTGTTTCAGGTGTTCATCACAGGAAAGGCACACGCGAGCGCAAGGACTCTGGCGTAAGAGTGACGTAGGCGTACGAAGGCGTTTCGAGTCAACCAGCAGGAACATTTGGCGCTCACCGTGGGGCACGATACAAACACTGTCCCACCAGCAAGAACCAGGAAGATCCAAGAGATGAGAAGTACGAGGCAAGGACCTGTTGCACCAAACGGGGGTGAGGCCCTCACCCTGCAACAGGTTATGGAGATGATGTGAGCCCTTCAGGAAGAGATGGCCGCGTCAAGAGCGAATCAAGAACGCATCCAAGCTGATTTGGTAGCGTCGCAAGTTATGAACGAGGAACTGCGTAGAAACCTGCAAACGCACGCGGCTGAGCGTGAGGGTGCAGATCAGGAGCCAGTGACGCGACCCAGAGAGTTCCCGACACCTTTCTCACCAGAGATCGTGGATGCAGTGATATCAACCACACTCGTAGGGCCCAAGGTGACCTTCACCGGGATAGAAGACCCGGAGGCCCACCTTACGACATTCCATACACAGATGATGCTGGTTGGGGGCTCCGATACGGTGCGATGCAAGCTGTTCATGAGCACTTTGGCAAGAACAACGATGGACTGGTTCACGAGCCTCCCTGATGGTCATGTAACGTCGTTCCCACAACTCACAAAGTTGTTCAGGGCACAATACCTCGCGAATTGAGACCCCCGTCAGTCTCCTACGACCTCTTTGATGTGAAACAGTATCAAGGAGAGTCTTTGAAGGAGTTCCTCCACCGTTTTGGAGCGCAAGTGGTGAGGTTGAACCTCATAGAAGAAAAGATGATGGTGCACGCGTTTAGGAAGGGCATCATGCCGGGACCCTTCAGCGAGTCACTCATCCGAAACCATCCCAAGACCTTCGCCAAGATAAGGCGCCGTGCGATGGCCAACATTGCGGCGGAGGAAGAAGTTAGTGAAAAGCACACATGCGTGGTCCCCATGCGGCCACGCGCGAAAGGTTGGCCTCAAACCCTAAGGATGCATGAGGCGATGACAGAGATGAAGGCCCCCGCGAAGCAGCAACCCTACCAGAAGCCTAATGCGAGGGGGCGCAGGAGAGATAACGTGCCGCCGAGGCACGACTTCATAGTAGAGCTGAAATACCTCATCGCTATCCCAAACATAGCGGAGAGACTGAAGGTGCCTCCCAAGACCGACAAGAGGCTCGGGCCTAACAAGAACGCATGGTGTGAGTTCCACCAAGCATATGGCCACCCCATACGCAATTGCTTAGCTTTGGGACACCAGCTAGACGAGCTAGTGAAGAACGGTCTCCTAAGAGATTATCTGCAAGAAAAACAAGGGACCGAGGACGCAGCGGCAACAGGGGGCGGCCCGGGGCACGAAGTCCTCGTACACGGTGAGGTCCACACCACTGCAGGAGGGTTCTTGGGAGGAGGCTGTACCGCTTCTCAGTGAAGGAAATACACGCGAACGGTGATGTCAGTAGAAGCATAGAGAACCGACGACGCCTTCGACGTAGACCTGGCCTTTACTAAGACCAACCTAGAGGACGTTGTCCCCCATGACAACGATTCAGTGGTGATCTCAACGGTAACCGCATGAAGGAAGGTGCACCGTGTGCTGGTAGATCAGGGAAGCTCAGCAAACGTAATGTTCTGGACGACTTTCAACAAACTACAACTATCCCTTGACATGCTAAGGCCCTATGGCGGTTGTCTACACAGTTTCGCAGGAGACCAGGTAGAGGTGCTAGGATACTTGGAGTTGAGCACCGTATACTGAGAGGGTCCCCTTGCCCAAGGTCAGTCGCCCTAAACCCGGCGGGACCGTAGCAGAAATCACCCGCGGAACCAAATATGATCTGTTTGGAAACTCCGGGGAAAGAGAGATTGGAGAGAGAGTTTCCAACCTAAGCAACATCTCCGGCCAAAAGGTGCAAGTCCCGGTTGAGAAGACCGTAGAGTCCAGAACCGGGGTAACCAGTGATGATCGACTAGGCGATCAGTTCGGCCCCCGAACAAAGACAGGGTCAGTTTCAAGGTCCTACACACAGGGGAAGCAGAGTATGCTAAAAGCTTGGAAAGAAACACCAGATTCCAAGGAAGGCAGCCCCACTAGTTTCACGACCGGTCTCTCCCGTCTGGACCAATCCTCCCAGAAGAACGGAGAGCCTCGGGATGAAGCACGCAGGCTTGAGGCGCTGAAGTAGGGCTCGGTTCCGTACACATGGAATGCAACCAACTTCAAGTCTTATTTCGATTAAACAAGAATATTGTACATGGTATTAGAGGACACTTTTTTTCCCTTACAAGGGTTTTTTAATGAGGTCCCCATATAAGTTACAATTGAAATATTTTCTCGAGTTATGTACAATTCAGTTAAGAACTTGTTTTCCTTGCGTTAGAAGTCTCGTGGGCAGAGAGGTAGGTTCGTAAGAGAACACCTCCCCTCTGAAGTGAGAGAGCCAAGGTTGAACGAAATAGTTCGCCAGATAAATCCTCCTCGCCCTCGAGCGAAGCTGAGGTCAGTCAAGCATTTGTTTTCCCCGCGTTAGAAGCCTCGTGGGCGGAGAGGTAGGTTCGTAGAGAACACCTCCCCTCTCGAGTGAAAGAGCTAAGGTCAGCTAATAGTTCAAGTTAAATCCTCCTCGCCCTCGAGCGAAACCGAGGTCAGTTAATAGATAAATCCTCCTCGCCTTCGAGCGAAGCTGAGGTCAGTTAAGAATTAATTTCCCTTGCGCTAGAAGTCTTGCAAGCAGAGAGGTAGGTTCGTAAGAGAACGCCTCCCCTCGTGAGTGAAAGCGCCAAGGTAAACAAAATAATTCACCAGATAAATCCTTCGCGCCTTTGAGCGAAGCCGAGGACAGTTGAGAGCTTGTTCCCCTTGCGAAGAACGCTAAGGAGGAAAGACCCAATCCACAGTAAAACTCCTTCTCACGATAAGGGGAACATGTAACAAAACGCTAGAAGAAATGTCTTAGCCCCAGGCACCACGACATAGCAGTTACGTAAGTCAACAAAACAACTTGCGATTTAAAATAGTCAGGTGTTCGGAAAGGTAAAAGTTACAAACAAATGAAAAAGAGTTCGTACATCAACCAAATACAAATCATGGGAGGACCCTGGGAACGATCTTCCCGTTTTCAACAAGGTTCGACGTAGTAAAGGGCGTAATATCCACTTTGGGGTGCACACAAGCAACTTGGGCAAGATCGTCTCTGAATCCCTCGTCGTAGGCGTCAAGAACATCCCTGGTCAGATCAGCCTCCGCTTCTTCGAACCTCTTAGCTTGTTGATGAAGCTCAACCTCCGCTCGACCCAGCAGTGCCTCGCGACAGACAGACCTTTGTTCAAGCCCCACAATCTTGGCCTTAGACTCCTCATCGGCCTCTTCCAACTCAAAGACCCGAACCCGTAGGGCTAAAACTCTTGCCTCCAGCACAGAAACCTCTTGGCGCTTGGCGTGGAGTAGTTTCGAGAGATGAACCAACTCCTCCCTCAGAGTAGCCTCGCGGGCAGCAAACAAGCGAGCTATTGAGGAGTCCCCAGATTCAGCCCTGGACAGTAGAGCGTTCAATTGAGCGAGAAGTTCCCTGAAGTTGAAACCCAGTCTCTCCCTGGTAGCAACTTCATCTAGATCCGCAGTCACCCCTTGCTGAAAGCCCTTGATGGCATGTTGAAGGACAAGGAGCAGTTCAGGGATGGGAGGAGTATAAGCCCCAGTCCCACCAAGATCAGGGAGAAGAGAAAGACCGATCATGCGACCTCGAGGCGAGACAGAGCGACTAGAAGAAGATGAATGTGAAACCATCACCGGCATAGGCTTGGTTTTCTTGTGGATTGGCCCCTCAACAGAATCCTCGTCTGACTCAATTACTACCCCTGCAAGGGAGTGAGGTAGAAGACGGTTGAACGGTGATGAAAGGGACCGAAACCCCAGGATTGGAAGGAACGGGTGAAGACGTGGCGGCGGCAAAGGCGCGAGCGTGCTGGAGAGAAGTGCCCACGTCCCTGGAAACCCCGTGAAGACGAGTGAGAATATCAGTTAACCTAGCCCGTTTTTCCTCGCTCAAAACCATGCCTACATACAAAGTTCAGGAGAAATACAGAGATAAAGCATGCGAATGTGCGAAGGTAGAATGCGCAAACGCGACATTACGATAACAAGAATCAGCACCTCCTAGAGTTTAGGGTTTCTTGAATCAAAGGAAACCCAGAAACGGAAGGTGATCGATGCAAAGATTAAGCAACACAGGCAGTTATCCAGGACCAGAATCAGGAAACAGGTATGAATGGGGATAAGGTTCATACCTACAGACGATAGGGAGAGAAGGCAGAAATGCGTAAAGGAAGCGCGCGAATGCTTGAGGAAGAAGGCGAAACGATTAAAGAGTTTCGGAGACTGATGTAACAAGCGAATAGACGCGCGCGTTTTCAAGAGTTTAAAAGCAAACAAAGAAGCGTAAACAACGTTAAAACCTAGTCGTTGATCAAAGACATGTCTGCACAGATAAGATAGACCCAGAAAGACGTCACTTTGGCGTTGTATTTAAGTCTTGTCACACAGAGCCACGTAGGTCACCCAGGACAAGGACTTAGCCTCTTTGCTGAACAAGTTACAACTCGAGACTGGGGGGCTTGTGTAGCGACCGGTCCCCGGGCGTTGACTAACCACTGGTAATGTTGGTGCCACGTAAGTGGGTGCCATGAGCAACGCGGGCTAGTACCTCGCAAAGCACGTGCGCCAAGGAGCCAAGTGTGGTTAGACCTCGGTCATCAGGATGTACCGACTTGCCACTAGACAGTGTGGAGAGGTTGGACATCGGAAACCCAAACAGTAGAGATGGGCCACGAGAAGTGGATCCCAGATCACACACTAGTTATCAGTAAGGGAGAAGCCTAGATCACGAGCGTCCATGTGTGTAGAGTGGATGACGCGTTCAGGCGTAACACAAAGTGTAGAGCCACTGGAAAGATAAGATTCGTGAGGGTCGTGTTCTAGGGGTGAGCTGCATGCATGGCACGTGAACAGCTAGGGCACTCCCAAAGGCGGGTGACCCCAAAGATCAGGTGCACGAGAAGGCACCCAGGTGGTCATCCCGTCAGAGGTTGCACTCCAGTTAGGGGCCCCATGCGATAGGTTATCCTGAGAGTAAGGTAACAACAGTGTTGGGCCCGCCCATCATAAAGGCCCATTTCAGGTAAACAGGAAACCCTAGTTTCAGTTTATAAATAGTAAGTTAACAAACTTGACAAGAGAAAATTCCCTTCACCGTAAACACACATAGAGTATTAAGATTATACAGTTTCGGTGTTTCCTAACCCTAGTACTGACTTGAGCGTCAGAGTGCAAACGGCCGCTAGGGCGCCCTTTGTCTTTGTGTTTCAGGTGTTCATCACACGAAAGGCACACTCGAACGCAAGGACTCTGGACGTAAGAGTGACGTAGGCGTAAGAAGGAGTTTCGAGTCAACCGACAGGAACATATTTAATAGATGCCTAAAATTGATTTTGTGCAAATGTAATGAATGATTCTAAGAGATGTTGTGATTCATAAGAAATAGCCAAGTACATCTAGTATAGTCATTGACTATAGTGAGAAAAAAAGGTTTTCCAAAATGAGTAGGGGTTTTATGAGGACTCAAAATGTCACAATGCAATAGATTAAATGGAGAATGAGATTTTATTGTGCTTAAAGGAAAGGGTAGCCTTGACTATTTATCTTTGGGACAAATAATACAATTGTTATGAATGGAAATCAGAATTTTATTGATAGGTAGTAACGAAGATGCAAGTTGTAGACATGTCGGAGAAGGATGTCTGAGGCGCTTGTGCGTAAATTAGGGTCGGTCAAAATTTGAGATGCGCGGGCTTGGTTTGGAAGAGGGGACATGTAGTATAAGCCTGTGTATTGTTTACCCAAGCCAATCATCCTCCCCGTAGCCAAGTTCGACAAGAGGCAACCATGTGAAAAAGAACGACACAACAATTTAGTTATCTTACTAACGGACATGAGATTTAATTTAAAAGAAGGAACGCAAAGAACATATTTGAGAGTAATGTTGTCATTAAATTTAATCGTACCTGTAGATGAGATGGCTGTAGTTGAGCCTGTGGGGAAATTAGCATTTGGAATAAATGATGATGAAGTGTCTGTGAAAAATTGTGAATAAGATGCAATGTGATCGGTTGCTCCACTATACAAAATCCATGGTTTCGTAAAATGAGCAAAATGTTTTCGGGTGTGTCATTGAGGTACTTCACCAATTAGGCAGAATTTGAAAAATTTCGATTGGGATGCGCCAAAGAATCAACTCGTATTCCAATTCAAACAAATAACTGAATTTCGACCTCCTTCTCCAATGTTCGTCCGAATTCGTGCAAAGATTTGCTCCTCGTGTATTTTCCATTGCAGAATTTCAACAAATCAACTCGAACAATTAATTTTGAATCGGATTCCAAATCAAAATGAAAGAGAAAATTAAGAACAAATTCGCAAAAAAGTCGTGCGAATAAAGTAACGAATCAAAAATAGAAAAAAAAAAAAATAAAATCGAAGCAAAAACAGAAAAACCAAATAAGAACAAACAAGAGTATGCGTCGTCGGCACAGTGTCGTTCTCAACTTCACCGGAAAGACTCTACTGTTAGAATTAATGGCTTTAAACTAGAGAGAAGTGAATTGTTTAATGAAAGATTTTCGAAAATACTGGACAAGAATGAAGATTAATGCAGAATCATAGAAGAAGCAATCAGATCAGTCAAGAAACAAAACTGTTTTAAATTGATTACAGAAAATCAATCGGTTGTTTATGCGAATCAACCAATTGTTTTTGTGAGTAGTTTACAAAAACACAGTTCAAACAGTTTTAAAGCAGTGAGGGATAGAGAGATTCACACACAATGTTTATACTGGTTCACTTTTAACTTGAGCTACATCCAGTCCCCAGAAACCCCTGGGTATTTCACTAGGTAATCAACCACAAATTACACAACACAAACACCAAAAAGGTGATCTTGAACCCTTCAAGAACACTCACCCTCTTTGAAACACAAACACTACAAATCAGAACACCCTCTGACTATAGCATCAATTCCTTACAGTTTTTCAAATATGAATTGAAAACAAAAGTAAGAACAGGAAAGATACAAAAAGGATTACAACAGTTCCTATTCGACTCTTAACTAATGCAAAGCCTTAAGCAATCTTGCAATCTTTAAAAACTACTAATCTTTTGGTAATCTGATCTCTCTTTATTTCAGAGATGTAAAACCAGATATATAGCCTCAAAAGTAGTCGTTTTAGACTTTCAATCAGGGGCCAAAACATATTTGAAATATGAAAAACAGATTTAACAGACTTAACCATTTCTGTTAAGATTTTTAAAAAACAATCCATTTAAAGCACGATTCAACCGATTGAATTGACCTTGACTGTGAGGTCAGCCAATTTCATCTTTTTCAATTCCTTTCCAAAACCACCAAGTGTAAAACAACCGATTGAAATGACAAATAACAGGTTTTTTTCGGACTTGATTGATTCGGTTTTGAATTAAGCTAGGAGTGAATTGAAAAATTCTAATCTACCTTGAACCCATGCCTACAAGCAGCAACCCAGTCTTCAAGCAATCTTCATGGATTTGGAGACATTAAAACTTTAAGTTCAATAATCTCCCCCTATTTGATGAAGACAAATCCATGGCTTGCTTGGGATGTTCTGTTTGAATTTGACAATACGTGCAAAAAATAAAATGTCCATGTACAAGAGGTAATCATTTCCAAATATCATTAGCACCACATAAACAGTTTCCACTTAGTGATTCCCATAAGGAAAATCAGTAAAATCAGTGTTGAACCTGATTTTCACACTGATTTTACTTATCACTAGTTTTCACAGTGATTTTACTTATTTTCCTTATGGGAATCACTAAGTGAAAAAAGGTTTTGTGGTGCTAATGATATCTGTAAATGATTACCTTTGGTACATGCACATTTTATGTTTTGCAGTTATTGTCAAATTCAAATAGAACATCCCAAGCAAACCAGGGATTTTTCTTCATTAAATAAGGGGAGATTATTGAACTTAAATTTTTGATGTCTCCAAATCCATGAAGATTGCTTGAAGACTGGGTTGTTGCTTGTAGGCATGGGTTCTGGGCAGATTAGAATTTGTCAATCCACTCTTAGCTTAATCCAAAACTGAATCAATCAAGTTCTTTAAAAAGAAAAGTGATTTTCAAAGTAGTGAAAAACAACCTATTCATTTATCGTTTCAATCGGTTGTTTTATACTTGGTGGTTTTTGAAAAAATTGGCTGACAATATAGTCAAGGCCAATTCAATCGGTTGAATCGAGCTATCATTCAATTGTTTTTTAAAAATCTTAACAAAATTGGTTAAGTTTGGTAAATTTGTTTTTCCTGATTCAAAATTATTTTGGTCCCTGATCGAAAGTCTAAAATGACTATTTTTTAGGCTATATAACTTCTGTTTAATTCTCCATATTGTTGAAGATGGGAAGCGTTGATGTATCAAATCCTCATAGAATCTGAAGCCGTGCTGCTTTTTAGGTTTCGGTTTAGATAAGGGTGTTTATAATCTTTGTAAGATCAGTTCTTGATTCCTACACAAAGCTTGATCAATTAGTTTTAAAGAACTAAGTGGTTTCCCATGCAAAGGGAAAAGAACCGGTTGAATTGTCGAGACAATCGGTTATTTGTCACTGAGTTGGCAATGAAGTTTTAAAACTGGTTTTTGAATCATTTGTGTAATAGTTGGAATCTTTCAACCGGTCAAATCACGATTTCAATCGGTTAAATGTGTGTTTTCATAACAGTATTTTGAAAACCTGTTTTTAACTAATTTCGTTGTTCAAATCTACCTTAAACGGTAGCTTTCCAAAGGTTATAAATATAGCTTCATTTTCAAATCAAAAGATAAGAGAAATACAACAAGTATTGATTCAGATTTGAGAAAGAGATTTGATTTTAAGAAAGGATTTTAAAAAAGCAAGATTGCTGTCAAGCTTTGCTGTGTGATAACAAGTGTTGATCATATGATCTCTAGTTCTGTAAATCCAAGTGCTTTCTATCCTGTTTAGTATCTTGTAATTGTCCATATTACATACTGTCTGTATTTGAAAACCTGTAAAGACAGAGGGTGTTTTGTCTAGAGCTGTGGTGTGTGCAAAGGGGGTGAGTAGGCTTTGTGGGATTCAAAGTCACCTCTTTATGGTGTGGTTTTTGTAATCTGTGTTTGGTTACATAGTGGAATACTCAGTGGTTTGACCGAGGACTGGATGTAGCTCAGGGTTGAGTGAATCAGTATAAACTTCTGTGTGTAAATCTCTCTTTCTCTCAAACTCTCTAACTGTTTGATATTTCGCTGCCATAAACAACTGATTAAATCGTGACTTTAATCGATTGAAATTTTGATAACTGTTTTTGTTAGATTGTTTGATTGCACTTCTTAAAGTTCTTATCTGAGTTGTTTGTTAAGAATTCATTATTCATTCTAAAGAAAGTATTTGCGAAAATCTTTTATAAAAAATTCACCCCCTCTCTTGTTTAAGCCATCATTTCTAACAATCAAGAGAGAGACGAAAAAGATTAAAAGTTTTTCAAGATTGCAAGATTGCTTTAGGCTTTGATTTGGTTAAGAGTGGAATAGGAACTGTTGTAATCCTTTTGTATCAGGTGTGATCACTCCCATTCTTACTTGTATTTCATTTCATATTTGCTAAACTTGTAAGGTACTGGTGTCTATAGTCAGAGGGTGTTCTGACTTGTAGTGTTTGTGTATCAAAGAGGGTGAGTGTTGTTGAAGGGTTCAAGATCACCTCTTTAGTTTTTGTGTTTTGTAATTTGTTGTTGATTACTTAGTGGAATACCAGAGGTTTCTAGGGACTGGATGTAGGTCTTGGTGTAAGAGTGAACCAATATAAACATTGTGTTTGAATGTCTCTAGCCCTCATTGCTTTAAAACTGTTTGATCTGTGTTTTTGTAAATTGCTGATAAAAACAATCGGTTGATTTGCATAAACAACTGATTGATTTTCTGGAATCAATTTAAAACAATTTTGTTTCTTGGCTGATCTGATTGCTTCTTCTGTGATTCTGCATTATTCTTCATTCTTGTCTAGTATTTTCGAAAATCTTTCATTAAACAATTCACCCTCCTCTTGTTTAAAGCCTTTAATTCTAATAGAAAGTCTATGTGGTCTATGTGGACACATTTGTGCCCAAAATATGATATATAACAATACTACACTTGTACAATGCAAACTGGCTTACACAAAAAGGAAAATTGAAATTTCTTGTATTCCATTAAAATGATACATGAATTAAATAACTTAGATCAAACTCAAATTACTTCCATTCATCAAACAAATGTATATATTGTTCACGTGTACTCGTAATAAGTCACACATTTTTGTAAATGAAAACCAAACTGTACAATTACAACAAAAAATACATCATCATGATCAATGACAATCCACTTCCAAATCCTTCAACACGGCTTCTCGTTCAACATTACGATCATCCATCACCCAAAAGCAAAGCATTTCTTGGCGAAAGCGTAGGAGGTCTTTTTAAATAATATATCATGGAATCAGTTTCCAATTACCAAACTCCAAATTAAAGGTGTAAACTCATGAAAATAACTATTGTTGTGGTATATTCGAGAAAGTTGTTCCCATCCAATTTTTGTGAACCATCCCACAACTCCATATATTTGACAACTAAAATGCCACAGTCACAACTGCATACAACAAATAAATTTTTAACTCTAAACAACAATTCAAAATATTAAGTAAAAACCAATTAAAATACATATAAAATCATAATAAATAACACTATTACTTTCAATACTAACCTATTTGGTTGTAAGTGAACCTTTTCTTTTATCAATGTAATTTGAGGATCACTCTTTCCAGAGAAGTCGTCAAGAATTTTTAAAAGGTGCTGGAGTCGATCAACCTACAAGATGCAATATAACAAGAATGATAACAAAAACCAAACCAAATGAATTCATTAACTATTGAAGAATATGCAACTATTTACCATTGCTTTATCAATTTTCTGTCGACCTTCAATTCTATGACCAATGGAGTCCAACACATGCAATTTCCTTGTCCGACAATTCAGTGCGTATACCCACCAGTGGTCATTGAACATTGTTGGCATAAAGACCTACAAAATAGTGCAAAATTTTAAATTAATAACATCAACATTCTAAACAAACATTTATTTTACACAGAACATCACTAATATTAGCTTTCAAAATCACAATATGGTATTCCCTAATATGGGAATAAGCCTTTCCCATAAAAGGATGTGTAATCAAAACTGGTCAAGGATATATGTCCCCCATTCATGTTGATCTCCTCAATTACATGAGTCTGCAACAACCAACTCTATTATTACTATTATCAAAAACTTAAAACAAATAATAAGAAATTTAAATTCACACTAACCACAAAAAAGGGATTGGATGAAAATTGCTTCACCACTCCAAATTTTTCAATTTCATTCATATTTAACAATCTGGTTACAAATAGCATAACCTATAACCACAATCAACATAACTAAGTAAATAATATAAGTACATACAACAAACACAACAATATGTAAATTTTTACCATGTTGTCAACTCTTGAGTGAGAACTTAATGATTGCAAGTCCAGTCTCATCAAAATATTATTTTCTATGTCGACAATAACACTACAACAACATTTAACACCAAGTCATCAATCATGCAATAACAACAAATCAAGTAATGACTAACATAACTTATGTTGCACATTTAGTATATTTACTTATCGTTTCATGTCACACTTAAACGAACAAATTGTTTTATAAATCTTCAAAATATCAAAATCAGTTGAGCTTGGACCAGAAGAGGTTGGACCACCAGAGGTTCGATTAGGTCCACTATGCACAAATCGAATTGACCACTTGTTTTCTTTATGAAGCAACTTTCTTCTCACAAACTTTATGTTGGTCAAGTAAGTTCTCTCACTCACTTGTACCATCACTACATTCCCCAACTCCCTCATTTGAATCTTCTAAGGCTTTTTTCACAATTTTTAGACCTTCCTCTTCAGCAGTCACTGGCCAATCCCATACAAACTAAAAAAAACAATAATTTCTAATTACTCAAAAATTACTGCAATAGTATGCACTAAAAACTTAACCAATCCAAAATATACCTCAATAGATAAAAACCATTCATGCAACACAACCCGCCAAATATATCTCACGGGCATTCTTGTCTTGATAGTAAACTTCAGATGCCATTGTCAAACTTGTAATTAATGTTAGGATTGATGGCTATAACAAGAGGGGGGGCTGATTTTTTCAGAAGCTTTTAAAAAATACTTTGCTTAGAATGAAACTTTAACAATCAACTCAGAAAAGCAATTCAGAAAGTCAAACAAATTCCCAAACAGAAACAAATATCAGAATTTTAGTCGGTTAAAATAACAATTCAACCGGTTGTTTATGACAATGGAAAATATCAAACAGTTATGGAGAGAAGAGATAGACAGAATTACACACAAGGTTTATACTGGTTCACTCTATCCAAGAGCTACATCTAGTCCTCAGTCAAACCACTGAGTATTTCACTATGCAACCAATCACAAATTACACATACACACTACAAAGAGGTGACTTTGAATCCCACAAAGCCTACTCACCCTTTTTGCACACAACCAACACCTCAAGCCAGAATCACACTGACTTTACAGGATTTTACAACAGTTTTAGAGAGAGTAATATGAACAATTACAAGAACCTAAACAGGGTTAGAAAACACCTGGAATCACAGTAGACCAGAAGCCCTATTGATCAGTTCTTGAATCACAGCAAAGCTCAAAAGGAATCTTGCTAAAACTTGGTAAAACACATTTTCACAAACAGTTGGTAATCTCTCAAATCAATCACAAATCAGAGTATCAAACTTTTCTGTTTCATCAATCTTTTCACGTTTGAAAGAACACTAGTTTTATAAACCTTGAGAAGCCATCGTTAAAGACAGATTTGAACAACCAAATCAGTTAAAATAGGTTTTCAAAAAACTATTATGCAAATATACATTTAATCGTTAAAACCACGATTTAACCAGTTCAATGGTTTTGATAGTTATACCACTGATTCAAAAAACAGTTTCAAAACACCGTTGCTAGCTAAGTGACAAACAACCGATTGTCTCGAAACTTTAATCGGTTGTTTTTCCCTTTGCATGGAAAAACACTTTAATCTTTAAATACAGATTGAAAATAGCTTTGTTTCTGAATCAATACTGATCTTACAAAAAATTCTAAACCCCATAACAAAACCTAAACCTAAAACATAACACAGCTTCAGGCTTCATGAGGATTTGATACATCAAAGCTTCCCATCTTCAACAATATCCCCCTATTTGATGGAGACAAACCGTTGGGATGCTTTTAGTAATGTTCTTTGTTTAGAATCTGTTGAATCCTGCAATCACTGAACAAACATAGAATAGACTAGTCCAAAAACAGATATGCACCATACATCATATTTCAAATAAGCAGAACTGCATAAGAACAATCGGTTATTTCACATAGATAACCGGTTAAAAAACTGTAAACCAGAAAACAACAGTTTTAAAACTCCAAAAATCGAAAGCAGTTTAACACAATTGAGAACATTACAGCTCCCACCAACCCTACTCCCTCTATTTGTCTCATCAAATAGACAAATCAAAAGAAGACATAACTAAGATAAGCATGCATATCAAAAATTCCCAATTAATTTCGTAGAGAATAGAACCTGTCCTTGGATAAAGGTTTTGTGAAGATATCAATAAGTTGTCTCTCTGTGGAAACGAACTTGATTTCACAGTCTCCATTGGTTATATGATCACGAATGAATTGGTGCCTTATTTCATTGTGCTTTATCCTTGAGTGTTGGATATGATTCTTTGTCCAGTTAATGGCACTTATGTTGTCACATAAAAGAGGAACTTTGCTAATCTTTAATCCAAAATGTTCAAGTTGTTGTTTGATCCATAGAATCTGCGCACAACAACTACCAACAACTATATATTCAGCTTCAGCAGTGGATAAAGCTACACACGCTTGCTTCTTACTATGGCATGAAATGAGGCTTGATCCAAGTAAGTGTAAAGTTGCACTTGTACTCTTCCTATCTAATTTGCAACCTGCAAAATCCGAGTCAGAATAACCTACCAAATGAATAGGAGAGAGAGAGAGAGGGATACCATAAGCCCATGGATATTGTGCCTTTTAGTTATTTCATGATCCTCTTTGTAGCTTTGAAATGTGATTCCTTGGGGCAGGACTGGAATCAAGCACAAAGACAAACAACGAACATAATGTTTGGTCTGATTGTAGTTAGATAAAGAAGAGAACCTATTAAACCCTTTTACATGGTTTGATTAACATCTGGTCCAGCTTCATCAGCTCTTAAATAGTAGTTTGTTGACATAGGAGTTGTTGTTGCTTTACATGCTTCCATCTCGAACTTCTTAATAATGTCTTTGCAATACTTTGATTGGCACACAAAGATTCCTTCTTTGGATTGTTTAACTTGTAGCCCGAGGAAGAATGAAAGTTCTCCCATCATTGACATTTCGAACTCCCCCTGCATATCTTTGACAAAGTCCTCACAAAGTTTTACATTAGAAGAGCCAAACACAATATCATCTACATATATTTTTACTAAGATAATATCAGTTCTAGCTTTCATAATGAACTAAGTCTTATCTACCTTACCTCTTTCATACTCATGAGATAAAAGAAAAAGACTTAGCCTTTCATACTATTGACGCGGAGCTTGTTTAAGGCCATACAATGCTTTCTTGAGATTGTATACATACTCTGGATGCTTGTGATCTTCAAAGCCAGGTGGTTGTGTGACATAGATCTCCTCATTCACGATTCCATTGAGAAATGCACTTTTCACATCCATCTGAAACAATTTGAAACCACTCATACAAGCAAAAGGTAATAACAATCTTACCGCTTCTAACCTTGCCACTGGTGCGAAGGTTTCATCATAATCGATTCCTTCAGCTTGATTGTATCCTTTGGCAACGAGTCTCGCTTTGTTTCTTGTAATGATTCATGAGTCATCCGATTTGTTTATGAACACCCACTTGGTACCTATCACATTCATTTGATTGGTTTTTGGAAAAAGAGTCCAAACTTTGTTTCTTACAAACTGATTAAGCTCTTCCTACATTGTTGTTGTCCAGAATTCATCCTTGAGAGTTTCACACATTGATTGAGGTTTAATCTTTGAAACGAATGCAGTATGATTGTAGAAATCTGCCATATTCCTTCTGGTGGAAACTCCTTTGTGGATTTGACCTATGATGTTGTCAAGAGATAGATCCTTAGGAATCTTCCAATCTTTTGGCAGATCCTCCTGCTGCAGATTTTCAATCGGTTGATTCGAGGGTTCAACCGGTTGAATTTATGTGTTGCTGTCAAGATTCTTTAAAAAGATGTTTTGGTCATCCTCATCTGTATTGATCTTAGCTGCAGCTTGTTCACACTTGTTAGTCTCATAAAAAATAACATGAATAGACTCTTCAACAGTCATAAGCTTTTTATTAAAGACTCTATAAGCATGGCTATTAAGAGAGTAACCAAGAAACATACCTTTATCGGATTTAGCATCGAACTTACCTCAGCTTTCTTTGCCATTGTTAAGGATATAACACTTACAACCAAAGACTTTTAGATCGCTCACATTTGGCTTTATTCCATTCAACAACTCATAAGGAGTTTTCTTCATAATAGGCCGAATCAGCACGCGATTCATCACGTAGCAGGCAGTGCTCACAGCATCGACCAAAAGCATTTTAGTAGAGCAGAGTCATTTAGGATGGTCCTTGCAAGCTCCTCTAAAGACTTGTTCTTTCTCTCCACCACACCATTCTGTTGCGGTGTTCTTGGTGGAGAGAAGTTATGAGAAATCCCTAACTTGTTGCAAAAGCTGATGAACTTTTCATTTTGAAACTCTCCTCCATGATCACTTCTTATTGCTCCTATGTTGTTGTAGCATGTGTTCTGAAGTTTCCTTGCAAGCTTCTTAAATTCTGAATATGCTTCCTTCTTTGTGTGTAGGAAAAGTGTCCAAGTGTACCTGGAAAAGTCATCTACAACACCAAGACCATATAGATTTCCTCCAAGACTCATAGTCCTAGAAGGACCAAAAAGATCCATGTGCAAAAGTTCAAGGGGTTTTGAAGTTGAAACACAGTTTTTCAAATTAAAAGATTTTCTAGTTTGTTTCCCCCTTTG